>JACCDZ010984672.1_pt1 | contig 90275 bp, 104 predicted proteins | sample 7449551 | NCBI WGS metagenome assembly JACCDZ01 (sample SAMN15323452, study PRJNA562643) | freshwater metagenome | isolation source: river surface water | place: USA:Blue River Watershed | collected 2017-08-18
ACACTACTATTGCTTGATTTACCTATTAAAGAAAATTGATAACGATTATCTCTAGGCATTTGGAATGTAAATGACTGTTCAAAATTACAAGTTCCATAACTTATTGTGCCATTTATTCCACAATCTAATACTTTATCTTTTTGGTTTAATAATTGATAACTAACTCCCATTGAGTCAACAACGTGTGTATAAACTCTTGAACTGTTATCTTTATAATTAAAAGAGACATTTGCAAAAACAGTAGAATCTTTTATAACTAAATCATATTTAAAGTCTTCAACTTTTGCTCCTTGTGGTTCTGATTCATCCACTGGACCTTTAATGACTGATTGTTTTAAAGAATGATCATAAGTGTATTCTGTATTTGAAGCAATTTTTTCATAAGAACTTACAGAACTACATCCAGCAATTATAGCTAAAGAAATTACTAAAGCTGATTTTTTTAACATGTTGTCTCCTTTTATTTTTCAATTTTATTTATATTATTACAAATGAAATCTTTTTTTCAAGTAAAAAATAATATATAAAAGATTTTTAATATAATTCTATATTTGAAAGTTTAATATAATCTGAATAGTTGTCTGAATTTAAAATGTTTAAAATATCTTCATCAAAAGAATCAGTTTCTAAAATATAAGAAATTTTGAAAATATCTTCTTTAAATAAGTTATTACTATCTATTTTAAAATTAAAACTATAATGTTCAAGATTGTTGATATTTATAACATAAGAATTATCTATATATATGCTTAAATTTAATAAAAATGAAGATTCATTGATTTCTATTAAATTAAAAAAATAATATGAACTTTCACTTTTGAATTTTAAAGTTTCAATAATGTTAGGAGTTGACTTTAATAATTCAGAATAAAAAGTGTTTTCTAAAAAAACTGATTTACCTTTTCCAGTCTGTCCAAATGTTGAAGTGGGATGTTTCAAATCTGAATCATTAATCATAAAAATATTCATATTAGTTATTTTATTATAATTGTCTTTTTTTATTAAATATTCTCCTACAGGAGTATATCTATAATTATTTTCTTCTATCTTATTTATACTTTTAAAAATATTTTCAAAAATTAAATTAGAATAAATTTCTTTTTTGTCTTTAATATAATTATTTATCATAATTTTGAATTTCTTTAATTTTTTCAACTATATTATTTTTAAGATTGTTTAATGAAAGAATGCAATGTTCTTTTGCATCTTCTAAATTAACAAATAGAAAACCATTATTTATATTTGATTTACTTCCATCAAAATTTCTAAAATTATGATAACTAATTTCAAGTAATTCATTATTTTCAGTATTTTTTAAATAATAATTAAATTCAAAATCTGTATTAAATTCAAGATTGTTTTGTGTATTTATTATGATTATATCTTCAACTTCATACTTTTTTATTTCAAGATATGAATTAAAACTTTGAGTTACAATATAAACATTTTGATGATATTCTAAAGTATTAAAAGGAATAGAATATAAAGTATTTTGGTCTATTAAACTTACTTCGACTAAGATGTTTTTTTCTATTTCTGAAGGATTAGCTATCAGTTTTTGAATTTTAGCTTGCTCAGAAATTAAGGAATTAAATTCATCATTGTTTCTAAAGAATTTTGTTATTTGTCTTAATTTACTATTAACTTGTTCATCAATTAACAAGTTTAAGTAATCTAAACGTTCTGTTAATATATTTAAAATTTCATTTAAGCAAATACTTTTAGAATTCATTGGAACTCTAGTTTTTGTTTCATTTTGATAAGATCCTTTTATAGAATCATAAAAATAAAATTCTAAAGTTTCATTTGATAGTATTTTTTTTAAGGTTAAATTTTTAAAGCTAAGCTCTTTATTAAAGCTTAAATAACTTGGAAAGTGTTCTTTTAAAAATTTAGCTTCAACTTGTTTAGATTGCATTTTTTTCCTTTTTTATTAATTTTATAAAATTATAATTGATCTTTTAAATAAATCAATAATATATAAGGACTCCAATATTAAAATAATCATTTTTTTTATAAAGTTATTAATATACTTTTATTAAATCTAAATTAAAGTCATCAATTGTTTTTTCTGGAAATTCTGCTTTATATACATTAAACTTAAAATTATGAAAATCTTTTTCAAAATTTTCATGATTAGTGTTAAAAACAAGATGCCTGTCAAAAATATCGTCTTGAATAACATGTTTCATATTTTTATTATGAAATTTTAATAATTCTGGATGATTTGTTATTGTTAAATAGCTATCAATTTCATCAGGATACATATAACTAATAATATGAAATATTTCACCAGAAATAACATTGTATGTAATAATAGCTTGTGGTCTAAATATTTTTTTAGTTATATTATATAGAGCAAGAAAGTCGTCAAAAAAATTTTTAAAGTGTTTAAAAGGTTCAAAATGAAGTTCTGGACTTGTAAATACCGTATTATTAATTTGACCAAAAATTGAATTTTTCTCTTCAATAAGAAAAGTTTTGTTTTGAAATTTTAGTCTTAAAGTTGATTTAGTTAAAGTAGCTAATAAATCATTTTTTTTATCTTCATATGTAAAAAAAGCATCAGAATTATGCTTTTTGATTAAAGATATTTCATTATTTTTTATTTTATGTTCTTTGTTTATGTCTAAGATTAAATAATTCAAGTATTTTACTAAAGTTTCATTATGCATTTTTTCAATCCTTAATAGTTTTTAATCAATTCTAATTTAAAATCTTCAATATTTGCATTTTCATTGTATCTTTTAAATTCTAAAAAAAATATATTTTCAATTATTTCCTTATAATTGTTTTCATCTATTTTTATAATGTTTAAATTAATTAGTCCTTTTTTATTAAAAGTAAATTTTTCTGGAAATTCTTTTATATTAGATAAATAATATATTTCATTACCAGTATCTAGCTTTAAATAGGCATACTTATCTAAAGTTTTAAGATCAATATATGTATTACAGAATGTAAATCCAATTATTAAAGAATTAAAGTTAGAAATAAAATTGTGAACATTTTTTATAAATTCATAGTTTTTATAAGAATGAATTAACTTATCCTGAAGATTTAAACAATATCCTTTTTTAAATTTAAATTCACTTTCTGGTATATTATTTAATGTCTTTTTAAATTTGATAAATAGGTCTTTGTTATATTTAAATGTTATTGAATTGGATTCTTTAAAAAATGAGATAACGTCATAGCCATTATTTTTTAAATAATTTTCAAGTTTTAAAACATCATTCATGATTTTCTCCAATTTTAATTAGATAATTATATCAAATTTTTTTTCAAAAAACAATTATATTTAGTTTTAAATCAATAAGTATAATCAAAATTACTTAAAAATATTGACAAACAAAAAAAATAAATAATATAATAGTCTTAAATATATGGAGGAAGTATGTCTATTAAGAAAGAAATTAATAATTTTGAGTTTGATTCTATAAACAACAGTGACTCAGAAATTATAAAGAATGGTTTCTTTGATTATCATAATTTGCTTTTAGAAAAAGGAGAAGATACGTCTGAAAATTGGGAAGATAATGCTTATTTTATTGAAACAATTTTAAATGAAAATCCTGAAACACCAGAGACTTTAGGAGATATTTTTGAGTTATTAAAACCTTTTGAAGAAGTTGCTGAAGATGAAGTAGAACATATATTTAGAGTAAAGAGAATTGATGAATTAAATTCTTATTATCAATACGATCCATTTTTAGTATCAATAATTGAAGTAATTTATAGAAATATAGATGCTAGATTTTCAATAGAAGAGTTTTTTGAAGAGTTAATGGATCTTTGTGATATTTTAAGCTCTATAAAAGAATAAACTTTGACAAAATAATATATAAGAAATAGAATAATAAAAACAATAAATAAAAAATATGTACGCTTTGTTAACTTCTATAATAGCACTGTCATTGACAGTTGCTATGTTGCTATCAACTGTATCTTATTTAGATACACCATTTTATGAACTAAATAGGAAATCAATAATAGTTCAAATAAATCAAAATTATATTGATTTTGGAATTATACTTGATTCTGCTGATGCTCAAAATGAAGATTTTAATTCTATAAATAATGTAAAGACTTTTAATGGAGCAATACCAAGTTTAAATAATATAGAGTATGATTTTATAAAGAATACTAAATTAGAAAGAGTTTTTTTTAATTCAAATTTAAGTGATGGTGAATGTTTGGATTATGAAAAAAATAGAAGAAATAATAAATCTTTAAATATAGGAAATATAACACAGAGTAAAACAGTTTTAGATTATTCTGAAAACACTACTGCTAATATAAGTTGTTATAGAAATTCAATTGATGGTGAAAATTATATAGTATTTATTTATCCGATAAAAATTAGTTAAAATTATTTAAAATAAGGAATTAAAATAATAATGATAGAAATTATAAATACTGAAATTAATAAGATAGAAACTTTCATAAAAAATAATATAAAAAAAACAAATCACCAAAATCTTTGTAAAATGGAAGCCCCTTGCTTTAGCTATGGGGAGGAAATTTTATAATATATCTTGACTTTTTTAGTACTTTTTGGTATACTCCAATAAAGGATTTAAATTATGTCTAAAAAAATCAAAAATAAGAAAAATAAAAGACCAAATAGACCTACCACTCCCACTTTTACCCACGAATTTCGCCTTAAAATTAATGCTTATCAAAGAAGTAAATTAAAGATAAAGTTCCGCTCTTTGCGCGAACTTTACAATATGGTTTTAGGTGAAATTTTTAAACGAGAAAATAAATTACGTCTAGATCCTCGCTATCCTGTCGCTCTTGCTCTTTATCGTAATGAATCAACAAAAGCAGAAGGTAAATCATTATTCGAAGTATTGAATAAAGAATATTTCTTGAAAAAATACGACCTTCAATCTTTTGCTACTAATGCTAAAAATTCAAGCTATATGGTTGATCATTTGGATGGTGATACCATCCAAGTGATTAGTGATAGAGCTTATAATGCCAATATGGATTATAGATGTGGTTTAAGAGGTAAACCTCGTTTCAAATCTCATAAAAAAGGGCTTAGAAGCATTAGTGGTAAAAAGAACAATTGTGTTCTTTTTACAAAAGAAGGAAAGGTTAAATGGAAAGATCTATTAATTGATGTTATTTATGATAAAAAAGATATTCATGGTATTCAAGCACACGCTCTTAGTCAAAAAATAAAGTATTGTCGTATCGTTACAAGGTTCATTAAAGGTGAAGAACGTTACTATCTTCAACTTGTGTTTGAAGGAATTCCAAAATCAAAAGTAAAAAATGACTATCCAACCAACACTGTTGGTCTGGATATGGGTGTTTCTACTGCCGCTGCTATTAATGATGAAAAAGCAATATTAGTTCCATTTTGTGCGGAATTAGAAACTATTAATAAAGAACTTAAAAAATTACAAAGAAAAAATAGTCGTTCAATGAGAATAAACAACCCGAATAACTACGAGCCTAACTTTTATAAAAAAGGTAGAAAAAAACTTGGTAAAGTTATTAAAGGTAAAAAAGTTTGGAATAACTCAAAAAATTATATCAAAACTCAAAATACAATTAAAGAACTTTATCGACTCCAAGCCGATAAAAGAAAAACTCTTCATAATGTTTTAGCCAATGAAATTCTTTCATTGGGTAAATTTGTAAAAATTGAAAATAACAACTATAAAGCGTGGCAAAAAGGATGGTTTGGTAAAACCATTGGTTTTCGTGCTCCAAGTATGTTTGTTTCAACACTTACTCGCAAGGCTGAAAGTGCTGGCGGGAAGGTTGAACTGATCGATACTTGGACTAGTAAGTTATCTCAGTATTGTCATGTGTGCGATGATTATCATAAGAAGTCATTATCAGAACGCACACATAATTGTTGTGGGATAACAGTTCAGAGAGATCTTTACTCTGCATTACTAATAAAGCACTATGATCTTGAAGCAGTAAAAGTTAATACAAAGCCAATTAGCGATAATTGGCAAAGTTATGATACGATCTTAAAAGATGCGGTATTAACTTGTGGTAATAAATTTCGAACGGTGGGAAATTTACCTACCTGCTTAGGTATTCAAGAATTTGAGCAGAGAAATTCGCACAATAAAGCTGTTGTGGTTAGCGGTCAGTATTTGTCTTCAATGTGTGAGAGCAATGAGAAGACAAAAGAAGCAGCTAACAGAAACAGAACCCCCTAGTTTTAACTATGGGGAGTATCAGGAGTCTATAAATTATAAAAGATTGGTAAAATATGCTTATCATATAGAAAAAATAAAAAATGATTTCAATAAATTAAAAGACAATAAATATGATAAAAATATTGAAAATTTAATAATAAATAATATAAAAAATTTAAGAGAAGTAATTATTCAAAATCACAAAAATAAATAAATTGTTGATATATTTAAGTTTTTTTTTAAATAATATCTTTTTTTTATTATTTTTAATGATAGAATGAAAAAAATAGCATAATAATAAAAGGACTTTAAAATGGAAAAGATAGGACAAATCATCACTGAAACCGGCGCAAAAATTCTTAAAAATATTATAGATACACACGAAAACTTATTTATGCCAGACTTATTAAAAGAATTAAAATCATTAGGAGAAACAGAAAATTTTTCATTAGAAGAAATATTTCCAAAAAATATTTTTGAAAAATTAAACATAGTTGATAACACTGATATTAAGGCTAGTTTTAATACAACAAAAGGTATAAAAATAGTTTAATTTATTTTTAACAGCATTTAAAAAAGCCTTGATAAATAAGGCTTTTTTTATTTTTAAAAGTTTTAACTTTTTTGTCAAAAGGTTGAATTTGTTTAAAAATGAGGTATACTAAAATTGTTAGTGAATATTATATTAGGTGATATGTATGAGTAAATTAGTTAGTGATTTTGATATATTGAGTTTGCAATTGAAGCAATCAATCGACTTTCTTAAAAGTTGCAGAATAAACGAAGATAATAAAGGTTTATTCAGTTATTTAGATAAAGCAATTAATATAGGAAAAGATCATTTTTCTGTTATTGAAGGAATTAAAAAACTTGAAGAACAAAAAATTGAATTAGATAGATTCCAAATATTAATTAATAAAAGTCGCAACTCTATAGTTGCATATATATCTGAAGTCAATCAGATAAAAAGTTTAGCTAAATAAAAAAACCTCCAAATGGAGCTAGCCGCTGGGGAAATCTGTTGAAAGATTCCCCGATGTCCAGCGACTACAGTCCCTAGAAGCAAAAATCCCCAGCGGAGATATTTTCTGCTGGGGATTTCTGTTTTTTGGCTTTCAGATCAATGAGTTAGCGATCTGCATCAACAGATTAAGCCAACCCATTGCAAATGGAGGATTTTTTTAATCATTAAATTTATTTAATCTTTAATTTATTGTTGTTAAATTTTTCTTTCATTTCTTCATTTATATATACTAGTCTATTATCAGTTGTAGAGTGATTTTCGTATATAGTTTTAGATAAAGAATTTTTCTTTTCAACAGAAAGAACATTATCAGTGCCTTCAAAATCAGAAAGATCTCTATTAGCTACAATATCTAATCCTTCTAATTGATTTTTTTCTACTAATATACTATCTTTCAATTCAAATATAGCATGATAAAATTTCTTATAATCTGATTTATTTATATTGTTTTCAAATTTTTTATCTACAATATAAAATGAAAAAACTTCATCTAATCCAGTAGATTGATCAAAATACTCTACTTCTTTTAATGTTAAAGGAAATTTATAATTAAAAGTTTTTAAGTTATCTTTATTGAATATATTTAATTCAACTGATTTATTTTTTAAATCTGTTTCAATCTCTGTGTAATAACCAAATTTAGACAAAGAAAATTCATTTTGTTCTTTAACAGCTTCTTTTTCTTTTTCTTCCATTAATTTTTTCTTTAATTCTCTTTCTAGTTCTTGTCTTCTTAAATAGTCTTTTCTTTCTTGTTCCATTATAAATTTATATTCTTGACTATACAAAGAAAATATTTCATCAGTATGTTGTATAAATAAATCATTCATTTGATGAATATGATCATCTTTTAAATTTATAAACTTAATGTTTTTATCGCTAGCAATAACAGAATTTAAATTTTCTATTAAACCTTCTTTAAATGATTTTAAATATCTATTTTTATGGGTTTCTAAATGCTCTGATAACTTATTATTTAATTCATCGTTATTTCCAAAAGGCTTACCATTAAAACCCATTTTTTTTGTTATATATTTATTTACTATAGATAACTCTCTTTCATATGAAAATAAACCTTGTTCTATTAATTTTACTGATTTTATGTTTTCTGAATTTCTTTCTACAAAAATATATGGTTTTGCTGAATCATCATATGAATCTGAAAATATTATATGTTCAACGCCATTTATTTTTATTCCATATCCATTTTCTTCAACTATTTGTTTTAATTCATTGCCTTTTTCATCTAATGAATAATACTGAACTTGTACTTTTACTTTATCATAATAAATGTTTTGATTTTCATTATCTATTAGTAATTTTTGTAGCTCAACACTGTTAATGTTTTTATGACTCATTTTTTTTCCTTTAGTTATATTACATAATAATATTATATCATGAAAAATATAAAATAAAATAAAATAAAATAATTGAATTTTTAAAATTAAGAATTATAATATAAAAACTAATATAAAAAAAAGTAATCAAACAGGAAGAACTTTTGATATGTATGGTGATGCTTATCAATATGATAATTGCGTAACAGGTTTAAATAGTAGGGTTGGTCAAATATTAAGAGTATATATGGATTAATTATGAAAATAAAATTTGAAATAGAAAAATTTAAATCTGAATTAAAAGAGTACGATTTTAAAGAAAACTCTAAATTATCTGATTTATTTGGGCACATAACAGATAAATTAAATGAAAAAAATATTTTTATAAAAAATAAATATAAAGAATGTTATAGAGATATAGAATTTCCAGAAGAAGTTAAAATAAAAATATTACTTGTAGATAATAATAAAATTTTTAATCATTTTTTTGAAGAATCTATAGCTGCGAAAACTTTTGGACTATTCAATATATCAAATGGTGACGGAGTTCTTGGAGAAAGCTATTTAGCTGATGAATTTATTGTTCTAGTTAATACAAGTTTAAATGATTTTAATAAATTTTATGTTGAAAATAAGATTTATTACTTAAATAAAGAAGATTATTTAAATAGATATTTAGCTACATTAACACATGAAGTTCAGCATGCATTAGAATTTATTGAAAATTCTGGTGGATTGACTCCTTTAAAGGTTGAAAATCTTTTTGATGAAGGACTTTTTGATTATGATAATTATTCGTGTCAAACAGGATATGGATTACCAGAGTATTTTAGTGAGTATAATGGTATAACAGATGAAGATGAAGTATACGAACTAACAGAACTTAGAGTTGAATATAAAGGAAGAGAAATGCTTAAACATTTAGATATATCTACTTCTCTATTAAAAGATTTTTTAAAAGACAACTTTAAAAATAAAAACAAATTAAAAAATACTTAGAATTAAGATTCTAAGTATTTTGACATTACAACATCTATGTCTTTTAGTATTTCAATATCAAATACAGTATCATATTCAATATCTTTTACTTTTTCATAATCAACTCTAGTTGCTCTAGCTAAAGAATGTAACTCTAAAAGATCAAACATTGAAGATTTTTTATTTTTAAAATCTAAAATTGATTTCATTTTTTCAATAACATGTTTATTAGTATTTACACCATTAGCGAAAACATTACCATTTTTAACACTAATATCCATCCATATAAACTCATTGTTTTCAATATCAAACATCATAGGAATACATTTAGTTGTAGGAGAACTAATATTAAATTTATGAACTAACTGAGTAGCATCAAATTGATTACTATCAGGTGAGTCTTTCTCCATAAATCCAGCAAAGCATTCCATATCAGAGAATTTTTCTCCACTAAAAGAATAAACTAAAACTGAAACATATTTTATATTTCTTTTCTTAAACTCTTCTATATCTAGATCAATAAATTCAGTAGCACCAAGGCGACCATTTCTAATATCTCCAGAATGTATGCTCTTACCAAAACCTCTTAAGTTATAATAAGAGATATCCATGATTTTTTTAAGATCTTTATCATAGCAGCAAGCTGTTAAATCAACATCAGAATAATGTTTCCAATAAGTGTAAAGTCTTATAAATGGTTTATTATCAAGTTTAATTCTTGAACCTCTAGGTATATTTAATAAAGATTTAGTAGCACTTCTTTGACTGCTTGGTATAAGAACATCCATTAATTCTTTAGACAATAAAACATTACCTAAAGATTCTTTTTTAGAAAATCTTGTTATTAATTCTTCTCTTATTTTAGATACTATTTCATTGCAAACTAATATATCAATAGTTTCTCTATCATCTCCTTCTAAATATTTTATTTTAGCAAAACTACCTTTTGGCAAGAAAGAACGATATTCTTTTTTAACACTTCTGTGCTGGAAATGCTTTAATAAAGTTAATAATATAGGAGTTTTAACTTTTGATATAACAGTAATAAAAGATGAAACAACATCAAACTTATTATCAGAATTTCTTAATAATAAATCTAATTTACGAGCAAATTCACCTTCTCTTGTAGATAAAATATTAACAAGTTGTTTTACAACAAAATCTCTATCTTTAGTTTCTTTTAAAGATTTAGTTAAAAATTCTACTTTTTTAGAAAATGTTTCTATATCTTTAGAGTTATTTCTAATTAACTGAAATGATTTATAAGTGTTTTTATATTTGTTTTTAAATGAACCTATGTGTAACACTTCACCTAATCTTAAAAACTCTTCACGATATCTTAACATGTCAACTTCAGCATTATTAACATTGTTTAATAATGACATAATTAATTTTCTTTGTTTGTTTGATAACTTAAATTTAGTTTTTTCAGCTAAAGAAATATCACCATTAGAGAATGAAACTGCTAGTCTAAGTATATCAACTGATGTTTTATTATACTTTTTAATTAAATCTAAATAATTATCAACATTAGCCATTAATAGAACAGATAAATAAGCAATAATTTCTTTTTGTGAAATTTTTTCTGGTAATAATTCTTCTACTTTATTTTTATAATTTTTAACAACATAAGAAATAACTTCTTTATCATTTTCAGATATAGAAGTATTAGCAGACAATAAATTTTTAAATATAGTAAATAAACTATCTTCTGAAGTTAATTTTATTACTTTTAATTTAACAGCATCAAAAGAAAATTTTTCTTTAGGTTCTAAAGAAGCTAATGCTTTTGAATAAAGTTCTTCATCTTGTTGCTCACATACTGGACAGCAAGAATAATTATCTAAATTAAATAATCTTGTATCAATAAAATGACCACAAGATAATACAGAACCATCATTATTTAAATTAAAAAGGTTTTGAATTATACCTAATATTTTTTTCTGATACAAAAACTCAGTATCTAAAAGATTATTAGGAAAATTGATAAATAAAGGAACGTATTTTACATGTGAACCTACAATTAAAGAAAGTTCTTTAACTAAGAATTCTTTATAAATTTTTAATTCTTCTAAAGAAATTTTAGACAATGCTTCTATTAAGCTTTTATCAAGTGTATAACCAAATTGAGCAATTTCTGCTATAATAGCCATAACAGCATTATGGTTATTTTCATTACCATTATTGCTTACTACTATAGATTGTTTGCGGTTCAATAAGATTACATTTTCTTGATATTTCATTAATTTTATCTCCTAGATATTTTTAAAATTTAACATTAAATAATATAATAAATATAATAAAATGTCAAGATTTATTTTAAAATATTTTCATAAGATGATAAAATTTGATTAGCTTCTTGGATTAATTCATTTTTAATATTTTTAGGTATAATAGATAATACATTATTTTTTTGTAAATTTCTAATCATTTCGCCATTACAACTAATAATATAATATTCTTTATTATTATTTAATATTTCTTCTTTATATTTTTTAAATTCATGGACACCATTTAAATCAATTACAAATTCATTTAATTCATCTAAAAAACAAAAGAACATTATAAATTCTGGAATTATCTCAGAATTATCTCTTGCTATTATTCCTATTTTAAAATCAAAAATTTCATTTATTATTACTGGAAAGAAATGTGCGTCTAAATTGTTAAATAAATTCAAAAAATACTCCTTAATATTTTTTTTAAATATGATATAATGAATAAAAATATAAAATATAAAAAATGAAACAAGTATCTTATGATAAACTTTTAAAAATAAATAGTCAACCGGGAATAACTTGTCCCATAATTAATGGATTATTATTTGATGGTAGACAAAGAACAAGAATTGTTAAGTTTAAAATAGATGATTTCGATGATAAAGCTTATATAGATGCTTCAGAGTTATCTGTTTTAATTGAAGCAATGGATAATTTAGAAATGTGGGCAAGAGATCTTGTAGAAGTATATAAAAATTTAAACGAAGAAACATTAGAATATATTTTTGAAAATATTGGAGAAGAAATTGACGATATTATTTCTAGAATAATTAATGGTATTGAAAATAGTTTTGATTATAAAATAAATCATGAAGTTGACCAAGTAAATAAATATGCTTCTGAATTAGAGTCTGTAATTAATGACTATATTGAAAAAGTTAATCTTTTAGATTCAGAAGAAAAAGAACTTAATGATTGGGGAAAATTATTATCAAAGATTGATGAAGAAGAAAATCCAAAAGAATATGAAACTCTATTAGAAGAAATTGAGAATAAAGAACTAGAAATAGAAAAATTAAATAAAACTATAAGCAATATAGAAAAAGATTTTAGATATGCAGAAATTAGTTTCTATAATCAAACCTCAGATTTTTCAGAATTATTAGAAGAAGCTAGAGAAAGAAATGATTTATTAAGAACAGAAGCTAAATATTTAAAGGATATTTTAATCAAACATGCAAAAGAAGAATTATGTTTATATCAACCATTAGAATTCTTAAATAAAGAGTATAAAGATGATAATGTTATAAATTTAGGTATTATATATAAAGATGAAAAAGAAAAAAATATATTATTTAAATATTTAAAAGATAATAATATAATAAATGAAGAACAATATAAATTTCATACAGAAGTAGAAAAACTAAATATAAAAGAAACTATGAATAATTTATTAAAAACATTAAAAGATAATGGATTTAAAGGTGTTAGATACTATGAAAAATCAGAAGACTTTTTTAATAGAATAGAACCACAAAGTTTATTAATTAAAAAAAACAAAAATAAAATGGAATTAAAATGATAAAAATTAACAATAATAAAAATTTTGATTTAGAAAATTTTAAAAATGATTTATTTAAAATACAAATTAATGATAGTATTTTGAATATAAAAGATAAATATATATTAATCTCTGGAAATGATTTATCTTTTGTAAATCAAGTTAAAGTTTGTACATTAGCAATAGTAAATGGTTCAGATGAGGTTTTTATAAATAATAAAGAATTTAATAAAAATACATTAAACGAGATAATAGAATTTTATAATTCAAATACATTATCAATATTAATTAATCAAGAAAAAAGAAAAGATTTAGTTGGTTTTAAAATTAATTATGAAAAAAAGTTAAAAAGTTAAAAAAACCAGTATATTAAATACTGGTTTCTTTTTTTATTAAAGTGTAAATACCAAATAAATTAAATGAAATCATAAAAATTAAAGATAAAATAAAAGTTCTATTTAAATATTCATAATTTAATATATATTTAATATGATTTTGAACAACAAGAACAAAATCTTCAGCATTATCTTTATTTATAGTTTTAACACCTTTTAAATCATACATAAAAACTTCAAATGATGTTAAATATTTAATTTTATTTTCTAAAGTCTTTGATTCAGTATATTCTTTATAATATTTATCAGTATTGTTTAAGAATGCTTTAGTCATTGGATCACTATTCATTAATTCTTTATCTTTTAAAGCTTCTTGTAGAATAGTATAACTTACTTCTGGAAGATTTCTATTATTATAGATGTCATATGAGAAAAATATTGTTGGAATAATTAATAATACCATTAAAACATTTAAAGCAATTTTATTTTTAAATTCTTGAAAAACTAAAAAAGAAAATACTGAAAGAAATATTATAATTGCATATACAGTTAATGAGCTATATAATATTGTTGAATTACCAAAGTTTGATAAAAAACTAAAAAAATTAATATCAGAACTTAAAGGTTCAATTATAGATTTTATGTTTTGATTATATTTAAAAACTGCGAAAAAGAAATATGAATTTACAAATAATAAACATAAAGATAAGAATGTTATAACTGGATATTTTATACTAAATTTTTTTTGCATTTTATTGCTCCCTATTGTAATTATGAATATACTATCAAATCTTAAAAAATTGTCAAACTTGTTGATTTTTAAACTTCAATGCTATATAATAAGAAAAAGAAGGAAATAAGGAGAAATATATGAGTATAGAAGTTTATATTGGAACAGGAATTTTGATTTTATTATTTGGAATGGCTTGTAAAGCGGTATATAAAGAGATTTGTTCTAAAGAATGTAAAGACTGCGATCAAGATGGAAATATAAAGCAATAAAGTAATTAAAAAAGAAGTTAATATATAAAATACAGTTTCAATACTGTATTTTTTTTAAGAGATATTAAAAATGTTAAATAATACAATCAATGAAAATAAAATTTTAATTCATAAACTATCTCAAAAATTATCTAATAAAGATGGAGTTGAAATTTTATTAAAATCAACAAAATATTTGAAAGAAAACATAGAATTAAATGATATTTTAAAATTAAAAATTAAAGAAAAGAAGAAAGAGGTTTCAATTGCCAATAATGGTTACGCACCAATAAAAATTGATCCAGAAAATTGTTTAGATGATTTAGAAAAGTTTTTTTTAAAAAACAATTTAAACTTTAAAAATTTAAATTCAAAAGAATCAAATGAATTTAAAGAAGAAATGAAATGTTATTTAAATGATATTTTTAATGGATATGAAAATAAAAAGAGTAATTTTTTAAGGATTATTTTAAAAGAAAAAGATTTTCTTTTTTTAGAACAAAATTTAGATCTTAATGTAGGTTCTGCATTTATTTTTCAAGTTTATGCTTTTGAAAAAAATTATAATTTTAAGGTTGATATTTTTAATAATCACTATATATTTAAAAGTAAAAAATTTGAATACAATGTTGAAAATGTTAATAATTTAAAATTCATTATAAAAACTGGTGTATTTGCTATTTTTAAAGATGTAATAAAAAATAAGTTTAATGAAAGTAAACCAAAAATTGAAGAAATGACAAAATATATATCTATTTTAGACATTTTAAATGTATAAGAAATTAATTATAGGAGTAATACGAAAATGAAAGTCCAAAATATTGTTGAAAAATGTTTTAATAAAACATTAAAAAATTTTAATAAACAAAAATTTAAAATATCAAATTAAGGTTTAATAAGCATTAAGCCTTAATAAATTAGAGAGGTTTATATGCAACAGTATCCAAGTATTAATAAAGAAGTTATAAAAGATTTAGATTATTATCTATTTGATAAATTAGATGGTTCTAATATAAGAGTTGAATTTTCATTAAAAAAAGGATTTGATAAATTTGGAACCAGAAAAAAGTTGATGTCTGATGATTCAGGTATTTTAAACTTATCAAAAGACTTAATAATGCAAAATGAAAAAGCAGTACATGATATTTTTAAAAAAAATAAATGGCAGGATGGTACATTATTTTTTGAATTTTATGGAGATAAATCATTTGCAGGATTTCATGAAGAAAATGATAATTTTAAAGTAAAATTAATAGATGCACATATAGGTAAAATAGGATATTTACCGCCAAAAGATTACATTAAAGCTTTTGATAATATAGATATGGCAGAATTTTTAGGCATATTTAGATTAAATCAAATTGTTATGAAAGAAATAAAAGAAGGTAATTTTTCTGGAATGACATTTGAAGGTGTAATTGGTAAAGCATTTTTAAAAAATAAAATTATTCGCTGCAAAGTTAAAAATCAAGCATGGATAGATAGATTAAAGAATAAATGTGGAGATGATCTAAAAATGTTTGAACTTTTAAGTTAATAAAAAAGACCATTATTGGTCTTTTTTTATTACTTTATCTTTAATAAATGATAAACCATTACTAGTTAAGTTCAACACTTTAGTAGTTTTTTCTAATGTGTTTTGAATACTATCAATAGATTCGGATAAAATTTCAGTTGTCATTTTATTAGAAAAATTTTTAACAGAATCTTTAAATTCATTAGGAAATTTAAATTCTGCTTTTTTAAGTATTGCTAAAGCACCTTCATTTTCTAATAATTTTTCTTTTTCTTTTTGTGCTGCTTTTTTTCTACATATTTCATTTTCTAAATCTATAAATTGTAATGCATCTGCAACGCTTATATAACCTTTCTTTTTAAGTTTTTTAGCTAAAAAAGATAAACTTTCATCGGATATTATTTCAGAATTTGAAACATCTTTAAGCCAAGAATCAGGCATTTTTGTTTCTTCTAAAGATGCTTTTGATTTTTGCGCTTCTCCAAATCCATCTAAGATTGCAGTAGATAAACCTAATAGAATACCAACAGGTGGATTAATGAAACATACACCAGCAGTTAAAATATCAAAAACATCCGAATCAAATGAATTGTTTTTAGAATTTTTTAAAATTTGATTTTCAAGTGCTGAAACTTGTTTATATATTGACACTCGTTCTTTATCTTCAGCATTCATACAATATCCTCTTTTTTGTTATAAGATATTATATTTTTTTTATTTATTATGTCAATTAAAAAGCTTAAATTTATTAGATTTATTAGCTCCTAAGTTTTCCATATATTTTTTTAAATTATCTTCTAAATCATAAATGTCATCAATTGATTTTGTATGTTTTTTACTTTCTTGAATTTTACTTTTGAAATCAGAGATTTCAGATAATAAATCACAAATAGATTTATGTGCTTTAAATTTATCTTTATTTTTATTTATTATATTTAAAATAGGAGCATATAAATAATTAACATCTTCTGCATCAATTACAGGAGATTTTTTTGCTTTAATTAAATTATCAATGTTTGTTTTTAAATAATTTTGTCCTTGTTCTGTAGATTGAGTTCTTACTAAAAATATGTTTCTATTAAGTGATTCTTCAATAGCCTTTTCAAACATTTTAACTCCAATTCCTTTTCCTCTAGAATTAGACGCAACCATTACACTAGTTACATTAAAGAAATCATCTGATTTAACAATGTTAGCAAAGTTAATATTTTTATTCACTGGAGCTATTCCAGCAATTTCATATGCTGTATGTGCTATTAAATAAAAGTTATTATTAAAATTTTTATTAATTTTATTAAAGCTATATTTGTCTATATCTACTGAATTTAATAATGCTCTTTCATCTTTTGAAATTAATTCTTTAGCAAAAAATCTAAAATCATAATTTAACTTTAAAAAATCATATATTTCATCAATATTTAAATTTTGTTCTTTAAATTTTGATTCTAAAAAATTTTCTATTTCATATTGCGGAACAACAGATATAATATAATCTTCTTTTAATTTAATAACTAATTCTTTTTTTATATCTGAATCTTCTAATAATGCTTTATAAAATGTTTTATTTTTTAATTCGCTTAGTAATTCATTGCATTCTAAAGGAAGATGATTTAATTTTAGAGTTGTTAATTTTGAGTTATTATCAAAATCTTTTTGTGAACTAAATCTTTTAGGAAAATGATTTATGTCAATGTCTTCTGTTTTTAATTCTTTTAAGGTTTTTTTACCTATATTTTTAGCATATTTTAATGGTTCTAAACCATCAAGTTTAGTTGTCTCAAATTTATTGTTATCTGCATAGGAAAGCGCAGTTTCTCCATTATTGTTAAATCCAATTTGTAAATACTTATAATTGTCCTGAAAATAATAAGATTTTAAAATTGAATAAAGTGATATATTTATAACATTGAAATCATCTTTAGTTGAAGGTTTTTTATTAAACTTAGTTTCAAATGCTTCTTCTATATCTTTTAAATAGCCAGTAAATATCATGTTTTATTTTTTTTGTTTATGAATTTATTATATCATATAAATAAAATATTGAAATAGATTTTAAACACTGATATAATGGACTCTTATAAAATAGGAATAATTAAGTGTTATATAAAATTTTTAATAAAAATAGTGAAGGTAATGATTATGTAGTAGGCGATATACATGGTCACTACACAGCATTAATGAATTTACTTAAATCAGTTAACTTTGACTTTAAAAAAGATAGACTTTTTTGTGTTGGAGATTTAACAGATAGAGGATTAGAAAATAAAAAAGTAATTAAATTACTAGACGAAGATTGGTTTTTCTCAGTAAGGGGAAATCATGAAGATATAATAATTGATGTTAAACTTAAAAGTTATGAAGAAGTCTATAGAAATAAAGAAAATAGAAATGGAAATGATTGGTTTTTTAAAGAGAGTATAGAAACAAGACTTGAAATTATTAATAAGTTTAAAAGTTTACCTTTTGCAATTCAAGTGGGAGATATAGGGATCATACATGCATATCCAGATAACTGCTGGAAAAAGACACTAGATTCAATTAAATATAATGATCAATTAAAAATTTCAAGTTATATTTGGAATAGATCTATTTCAAAATTGGTTAGTAACGGTAATAATTCTCTTGTAAGAAAAATTAAAAATATAGATTATGTAATTGTTGGACATCAAATTCAAGAAGAAGCTAAAATAGTTGAAAATATTGTATTTTTGGATACTGGATATTATTCTGGAAATGCTTTGTCTTTGATAAATCTTAATGATATGAAAATTAAAAGATATGAATACAATGAATAAAAATTACATAGAAATAAGAACAAAACATATAAACTTAGATAATTGTTGTGAAATAGAATTTGATATAAAAAAAAATTTAAAAGATGATTTTGATTTTATTCAAGAAAAAATTTGCATATCTATTTTAAAGAAAGTAATAGAAGAACTTCATGTTGAAAATTATATAAGCCTTATGGATTTAAATACGTTATATTTTTATATAAGCAACGAAGAAAATCCTAAAATAAAAAAAATGAATTTTAAAGATAAAGAACTTTTTGTAAAATATGGTGGAGAAGAAGAGTTAATGTATTACTGGAGTAAACCTTTTAGTAAGAACGCAACTAATATTTTAATTTCTAATTTTGAATCAAATTCTAATGATTTATCTTTAAAAAATCTAATAAATAGCAATTATTTAAATATTAATACTTTATTTTTTTCAATAAAAAGTTCAAAGACCTTTAGTATTTAATTTATCTTCTTCTTTTAATTTTTTAATTTCTTTGGTTAATTCTTTATTAGTTAATTTTTCATCTTCTTTGTATGCCTTAGCTGCTGTTTCTAATTCTATATATGTAATAATAATAATTTCTTCTTCAGGATCACAACTTAACATTATTTGCTTTGAATTATCTTTAAATAAGTAAGTTACTATATAATCTCTTATGATTTTTCCATCTTTTTCAAACTTAATAGGTATATTTTTTCTATTGGATTCAATATCATATTTATCTTTAATTATTTTATTAATAAATCCTAAATCTTTATTGCAGCCATTTATAATATTACCTTCTGCTGATATTAAATATACTTTATTAGTTTTAGGAGTTACTGAGTAATAATATTTTTGAAACATTAAAAACTCAAATCCTTCTTCTGGAATGAAACTTATTTTTTTTGTTTTTTTATCTTCACTCTCTTTATGTGAATTGAAGTTTATCCCGAAAGCTCCTTCTATTTCTTTTGCTTGTAATGTTGCTGAAAAAATAATCAATGCAAAAAAAACTAATATTTTATTTTTCATACTAAATCCTTTAATTTATCAAGTTCTTTAAATTCTTTTAAATCTTTTTCTTTATTATTAATTGAAAAAGTAGCAAGATAATCACAAATTTCATTACCAAGAATTCCAGCATGACCTTTTACATAATCTATTTTAACTTTATCTTTAATAGTTAAATAGATTTGATGTGCTTCTTGAATTAATTCTTTATTTTTAATAGGTTCTTTCTTTGCATTTTTCCAATTATTTTTAATCCATCCATCAATCCATAATGTTAAACAATTAATTGAATATTGAGAATCAGTTTTTATTATTATGCTAGAAGTTCCATTTTCAATATATTTTTTAGAAAGAATTAAAGCATTATGTAATGCTTTTAATTCTGCAATATTATTAGTAGATTCTTTTTCATATAGTCCATAATAAGCAGCAATAGGAGAATCATTATAAAAAACAGCAATTCCAGAACCTGATTCACCGGGATTAGGAACACAACCACCGTCAGAATAAATCACAAGATTTTCAAAAGATTCCATCTTATCTTTATTTAATTCTTCTTTATTTGTTGATATTTCTCTTTTTACTTTATTTATTACATCTATTTCACCATTGTATGAATGAATAAAATAAACATCTTCTTCAAAATTAAAATAAGAACATTTATGTAAATCTTTTTCAATTAAATTATAAAAACTTATTTTTGCATTTTTTAATGAATTAATAATTTTAGATAAAGTTTCTTTACTGACATTAGTTGAAATTTGCGCCATAGATAACACCTTTTTAACGCAAATTATAAATTAAAATAATTAATATGTCAATTAGAAAACACTTTTGAATATTTTTTTATTTTATTAAAGTTTTTCATAAATAATTTTAAAGTATAAGTAGCATCATTTCCACTATTGTGAAGTTTGCTATATGGAATATTACTAAGCTTTAATAAGTCTTTTAAACTTGTTCTTTTAGATGTGTCTTTTACCATTAAATGATTATCCTCAATTTTAAAAATAAGAGAAGTGTCTATTACTTTTTTACTTTCTAACAAAGTATCAAGATTAACTTTATGCAAAGCTTTTAAATCATTTGAAGTGTCATGTAAAAGTATAATGTCAGCTTGTTGAATAAAAGCCGAAAGTATATTTATTAGCTTATCATATGATTTAATTTCAGTTTTTCCAAAATGAAAAGATAAATAATTACTATTATCAGAAAATTTATTGGGTAAATTTTCTTTTACTAAATAATGATAATCTTTTCTTATTTTCCCGTTATAATATGATATTCCTAAATCAACAATATCATAAGATTGATTAAAAGAAAAATCGAAAGAAACTATAATTTTACCTATTTTTATATCTTCTTTGAATATATTATTAATAGTTGATTTTAAGTTTGGTCTTGAAAATATATAATTGAAAGTCACATCCAGATATAAAGCTTCATCTATATTTTTTATTTTAGTGAAAGACTTATAATTATTCTGATAACTTTTAAAATCTGATAGTCTTATGTTTGAATTATGTTTTAAGTTAATAAAAGTCATTAATTTTACAAAATCAATAACATTAATAAAAAAATCATTTAAATCAGGTTCTATTAGATATTCATCTATTTGAAGTTCTGTATATAAATTTTTTATGGAAATATAATTTGCAATATCATTTCTGTTTTTTAAAGAAATTTTATTAAAAATTTTTGTTCTAATGTCTTTTATAGAATATGACTGCACTAACCTTTCCATGTTAACTCCATATGTATTAATAAAAATATATTTATAACAAAAAAATATATAAATGCTGATTATTTTATTTATACTAGTATACATGAAAAATATTAAGCGTCAAGAAAATATATAAAAAATGATTAATTTTTAGACTTAAGTAGCATATTTTTAATAAAAAGATGAAGAAACGTCTTAATATTGACGGTTTTTTATCTTTTAACAGTTATTTTGAATTTTTTAAGTAAACATCCGTCAATAATATTCATGTCTTGAGATTTGCTTTTAAAATTATCCATGAAAGGATAAACATCAAAATATGTAAGGTTGCTAATATCAAATAAAACATCGAAATCTATATCAGAATTATTTTCTAACAAAGATGAAAAAGCAATTGAAAATGAATTATTAAACTTTTCAAGATCTTCAACTAAATAAAAATAAACTTGTATTTCTTCATTATCATTGATTAAGCTATCTAATAATTGAAAGTTGTCTTTATCAAGTTTGTAATCGTAAACCTGAATAGATACTTCTTTTTCTTCTAAAATATCAGTTAATGATTGAGAGTTGTACTCTTCTATTATTTTTTTAAGATCTAAATTATTATCTAAAAATCTTACTCCAAAACCATTTTCTTCAAAAAAGTTTAAAACTTTATTATTAGTGCCTAACATTGAAATATCAGATAATAAAAGAATATTTACTTTTCGATTTTCATCGATATATACTCCAAAATTTTTAGATTCATGTGTAATATGACTTAAAGCACCATCTTTTAGTGTTAATTCAACGTCATATGATAATGGTTTTATATTCATTAATTTATCCTTTAAAATAGAATTTGCTTAATCCATTATAACATTTGCATTTCTTTAATGTCAATAAATTTTTAAAAAAGTGTTAACTAATCGTAAATAATATATAAATATTTATATTTAATGGTTGATTTTTAACCAAAATATGGTATATTTTTAAGTAGTAATAGATAAAGGTGACTATATGAATATAGTTGAGCAAACTAGTAAAGATTTTGCTACTCCTTTCCATAAAGGAGTTAATTATCATTACAAAGAAAAAGACAATAATATTATACTAGATTTAAGTGTAAGAAGTCCTTTTGAAGAAGAACCTTCAATACCAGTAGACACAAGAACAGCAAGTAATAGAACAGAAAAGTTTATAGATAATGTAAAAGACCAAAGATTCCTCGTATTCATGAGAGAAGCAAAAGAGTATTTTTCAGGAAAAGAATTAAAAGCAACTGAAATAGAAAATCCTATTATAAGAGCTAGATTAGAAGCTGAATTAAACTTTAAAATTGCAGTAGAAAAATCTGGAATAGATTTAAAAGATATTAATACTTCTAATGATATTAATAAAAAAGATATAGATATAAACTACTTATCAAATGAAAAAAATAGCAATTTTGATGAAAATGGAGAAATTAAAGTGCCAATTGAAAGATTGTTTATAAAATTTGAATTTAAAAAATAACCGCTTTAAAAGCGGTTTTTATTTTTTATTTTATTTTCCTTTTTATTTTTCTTCTTTAAATTATTATGAGTTTGTTGAGCAATATAAATTATATCACTATTACCAAATGGAATATTAGGTAATAATTTTCTTAAAGAGTTTTTTATTGCTCCTATAATTACATTTTTAAGTGGAAAATTTTTAAAACCTTGTTCTTCAATTACATTAGCCATTTTTTCTTCAGCAATTTTAGCTTTAATATTTATGTCGTTAAAATTATTTCCATATATAGAAGAGTAATGTTTTTTCTCTTCTTCTAGTAATCCTTTTTTATCATAAAAATCATAAACTTTATTTAAAAATGGTGTATAGTTATTTTTTAAAATTTCTTGTAAACTCATATGCCCAAAAATTTCATGAGCTATAGTCTTAATAAAGTCTTTTCTTCCAGTTATATTCTCTAGCATTATATAGACAGAATTTTTTTCTTTTAAATAATATCCAGAGCTATTTAAAATATCTTTATGCTGGTTTAAAAGTTCTTTATCAATTTCTAATTTATTTTTTATTAAAATAATATTTGGAGAACTTGGATATTGTTCTTTTATATCTTTAATTATTTTTTCGCAATCTTTAGTATTGACGGAAATTTTCTTACGATAATCTTCTTGCATTCTATAATTAATTCTATATCTAATATCATTATCAGTTAAAGAATACTCACCATTATTTCCTATAGCACTTTTTATATTGTTATTATTAAAAACAATATAATGATAAGCATCTGAAACGTTTTGCATTGTTTTAAACTCTTTAAATGCTTCTTGAATTATTCCGTCATAACCCATTTCTTGGAATATAGAAGCACATAATCCTTTGTATATGTAACAATCATTATCAAATTGATTATCAATAGGAAATAGATCCATTACTAACATATCTATATCTTCATTTTTTAATATATCTTTAACATAAACACAATCTTCAATAAAATATTTTTCAGAAAATAAAGATTCAAAATTGTTAGCTTCATTAAAGAAACCTAAATCTTGTAATTTTGTTTTAAATCTATCTTTAAATTCAATAAGAGAACCATTTAATTCATATTTTATATTAATGTAATCTGAATCAAAGACATCTTTGGCAAAATTTATAAATTCTAAATATTTTTCTTCAAATGTATCTTCGTCATCTTCAAAGATATAATGTCTGAAATTTTCTGCTATTTCTTCAAATTCATCAAATTCAATAGAATATTCTTCATCTATATCTGAAAAGAGATGATAAAATTCGCTATATAAAGATGATTTATCACAATTAAATAAAGACTCAAACTTTAAAATTATTTTTTCAAATTCATGTCCAGATATTTTTTCTTCTTTTTCTAAAAAGTCATAGTCAACTCTTAAAGGATTTTCCATTTTTATATATGCTGGTATAATAAATCCTTGATTATCAACTGATAGTTTATCATTAATGTATTTAGTGCTTATTAATTCAATTTCGTCTTCTGTCAACTCACTGTAATCTTCAGCTTCATCTATACAATTTAAAAGTTTTTGAACAGCAGATAAAATTGGTTGCTCAATAGATTTGTTGTTAGATAAAGATATAAAATAATCTATATCTTCTTTATTGAATTCATAATCGCCATCCATAATTCTTAAAAAATTTTCTCTAATTTTATCATATTTTATTTCAAAGTCTGGACCTTCTACTGTTGCATAGTTTGAATTAACATCTTCAATAGAACTACTAAAATAAAAACCTTTACCAAAAAAGTTTTGATTGTTAGATTTAGAATAATCAAAAACAGTAAAATCAGATAAAGTTCCAGTATAAACAATTTCTGGTTCGCCAGAACTATTTATTATTTGGCTATTACCAAACCATTTTTTAAAATTTTCTACTGCTTGTTCTTTTTGTAATTTAGAAACAATACTATTATCTTTCATTTTATATTAATTAGTTATTTAATTATATTATAACAAAATAAAAAAATAAATAAACAACTATTAATAAAAATTAAGGCTTCTTATGTAGTCTTTAAAATAGTTATCATTTTCATATTTTAAAAAAGCACTTTCAATATGATTCATTATAATTTTTAAATCAAAGTCTTCAATTTCAATATCAAATTCTGGAATTTTAATAGCTAAATTTGTTTGTTTTAATTCTTTTTCATTAACAACGTCATCAATGAAAATAATATCTTCCTTATCAATTTTAAGATTATCTGCTACAATTTGTAAGTCTTTTAAATAATAAGTTATCATAGTTCCATTCATAGGATCTATTAATTCTTGTTTTTTGATAGTATTTTCTCTTGTAAAAAGTGGATAACGCTCAAGATTTAAATTATTTAGTATAATTTCAGCATAAGTTTTATCTGCTCTAGTATAAAAGAAAATGTTGAAATTTTTATTTATATTTTCAATAAATTCATCCAAATGGTTTCTTTTATAGATGGCAAATTTTTCAGTATAATTAGGTTGAAAAAGTTCAAAATAAAACTCGGCATTATCAGGACGATCAGATAAGCCGTGATATTCCACGGCTTTAATAATAGTTTCATCAATGTCTAGTCCTATGTAAATCATATAATACCTTCTTTAATTAATCGTGGAAATACATTTTTAAAACCTTCACTACAATAACTTAAAACTTCTTCAAATGGTATATATTTAAAAGCATCTACTTCTGGAAGTCTTGTTTGATAAATCTGGCTAAAAAATGTACTTGTACATTGAGCATCTTCTACTTTAAATTCTTTATTACCTACATATTTAAATAAATATAAATCTTTTCTTTCTGTGTAATCAAACAAACCTAAATCTAATAATTCCTCTTTTGAGCATTTAAAACCAGCTTCTTCTAAAAGCTCTCTAATAGCGCCATCAATATATGATTCTTCTTGAGTTTTTCCACCTTTAGGAATATCCCAAAAAGGTTTATTTGTAACATGAGCCATAAATAACTCTTTAGAACCATTATTGTTCCTTACAATTAAAGTTCCACAAGATAACTTTTTCATTTAAAACTCCATTTTTTCATTATAATAATGATTATATCATTAATTTTATATAAAATAAAGGTTATTATTTTATTTTGAATGTATTTTTTTTCTTAAAATTAATTTTATCTAATATTTTTATAAATGCTTCGTGAGTGTAGTAAGCATCATTGCCAGCATTATGTAAAAAACCATAATCAATGTTTAGTCCTTGAAGTATTTTTGATAATTTTTTAAAATCTTCATTTCCATTATCAATATAATTTTTATATAATATCTGAACATCTAATATATCTAAATGTGAATGCTCTATTGAATTATCAATAAGAAAATTTAATTCAGCATGAAAACTATGTAAAATTAATATATCTGCATTTTTAAGTTCATTATTAAGAATTGATTTAATATCATTTGTTGTAATATTTTGTGTTTCTCCATATAAAAAACCTAATTCTTTTGATTTTGATTTTTTATTTTCATCAATCATGAAATGTTTGGAATCTATATTACCATTGAAATTAGTGGTAATACCTATTTCAGATATAAAGCTTAAATCATATTTATCTATAATATTATTAGGATTAAATTCAAAATCTATTGAAATTATTTTTTTACCTTCAATTGAATTATTTAGGTTACCAAATCTTTCAACACGTTCTTTATTTATTGTTTTACGTTGATTTCTTTCAGAGTCAAAATATAAATCTTTAATTTCATCTAATTCTTTATATATATTAGTTATTTTGGGTAAATCATCCTTTTTTGAATAATCAAATTCTTTATATTTGTTTATTTCTTTAAATGGTAAATCATCAAATGATAAATTAAATCCACTATTTACTCTTGCAAATAAATTTATTTTTTTAATTTGATCTTCTGTTAAATAAAAATTAAAATCTAAATCCTCAGTAGACATATAGATTTTATTAATGCCTAATTTCTCTAATACATCAATATGATAATAATTTTTAATTTTAAATTTTAAAGTTTGAATAGATTGTTCTTCTTTATCTATACTATTTTGTATTACTTTTAGTTTAACTAAATTTAGCTTGTATAATTTCATTATTTATTTTTAATTGATAATAATATTATAACATGCTAATTTATAATTTAAATATAATTCATAATATTTCTATTGATTCTAAATCTTTAGAAAGAGAATAAAATAGATCATTAGATATATTTAATACTTGTAGCCAGTTTTTAAAATATTGATCTAATATTTCTTTTCTAGGATGTGTATTAGAATGATAAATTAAAAAATCTTTATAATTTTGAACTTTATCAGCAATTAACATATCGTTTACATCTTCTATAGGACTTAATTTAACTTCTGAAATAGATTTTATTTCTCTATGAGATAGATAAGCATTCGCAATATTTCTATATTCCATAGCAAGAGAAAGAACTTCAGAGTCAATTTTGTTTTTGACAATATCCCAATTTATTTTTAAAGCAGTATCATCTTGAACCAATGGATGAATACAAAATGCTTTTTTTGCTTCAATACTTGCATTTATAGAATTTAAAATAAATAATCCTTCATCAATATGATTCATTAAAAAACATTTACTACGTTCTGCTTTTTGGTCAGAATAAAAATTTTGAATCATTTTATATTCTAAAGTATCTAAGAAATCACAACATACAATGTGTTCAATATTGTTGTTTTCTAAATAACTTACAATATTACAATCATTAACTGTAATTATAGGATAATTAAATTGTGATAATATTTTTTTATATATTCCTTTACCTCTATCTTGAACAGTAATATATATAGAAAGATATTGTTTATTATTTTTTTTAAAATAAGTATAGTAGGATTTTTCAAATGGTAATACAACTTTTGACCAAACAAAATCTTCAGAAATTAATTGTCTTGCTCTTGTTTGAAAATATTGAATTACTTCATCTAAAGTTTTTCCATCATGTTCTAATCTTTTCATTTTTTCTCCAAATAAAAAACCACATAAAATGTGGTTTAGTAAAATTAAATACCAGCTAATTCAAAAACAACATTCCAATTTCTTTCAAACTTTATAACCTGACCTTTAAAATTATGAGCGTTTGCCCATTCAGGATGATCATCAATCAAAATATGACCGGGTTGACCTAAAGCACCTTTATCTGGAGAAATAATGATGTGATCTCCTACTTCTGGAAAGTGATCTTGCAGCCAAAATATTTTTTCAGTTGCAGCATATGGATTTTTACTAGGAATTTTAGTTAGAATAAAAATTTCATAACCAGCGTCAATAAATCTTTTAACAGCTTCTTTTGCACCTGCCATAATAGGTAAATGTCTATAAGCGTCTATCATATTTTTAAGTTCTTTAAATGTAACATTGCGTTGTTCAGCTTCTAATTCAAAATCAGCTAATACACCATCCATGTCAAAATAAACTCTTTTCGGATTTACATAATCTCTTTCAGCCATAAATTGATCTCCTAATTAATAAAATAAAATTATAGTAGATTATATTTATTAAGTCAATTAATTTAAATAGTTAAATGGTATCCATAACAGGACTCGAACCTGTATCTTCCGCTTAGGAGGCAGTTGCTCTTTCCTGTTGAGCTATATGGATATTATAAAGAAATTTTTATTGAATAGATTTTTTTATGTATTTATAAAAAAAAAACTGGTGGGACTTGTAGGACTCGAACCTACGACCTGCCGATTATGAGTCGGACGCTCTAACCAACTGAGCTAAAGTCCCTTAAATTTGGTGGTTCTCCCAAGAATCGAACTTGAATCATTCCGTTATGAGCGGAGTGCATTAACCATTATGCTAGAGAACCATAATATGGTGGAGAGATGTAGACTTGAACTACAGATTTCTCGCTCTTGTGAGACGTTTTCCCAGTTAAACTAAACTCCCCATAATTTGGCATCCCCTGTAGGACTCGAACCTACAACCTATGACTTAGAAGGTCATTGCTCTTCCAGTTGAGCTAAGAGGACATAAAAATTGGTGGACCGACAGGGAATCGAACCCTGAACTCCTGCGTGCAAGGCAGGTATTTTCCCAATTAAACTATCAGCCCATATTGTATTTGGTGGATACTGGTGAGATTCGAACTCACGACATCTTCGGTGCAAGCGAAGCGTTCTCCCGCTGAACTACAGACCCATATCAGTTAATTATTTTTACCGCTAAACTAAAACCAAAATTTTTGGAATAAAGGTTCTGACCCTGTGTCTATTAACTAATTTGGCGTTCACGGAGGGATTCGAACCCACGACCAGCCGCTTAGAAGGCGGCTGCTCTATCCTACTGAGCTACGCGAACATATTTGGTGGACCTACAGAGAATCGAACTCTGAACTTCTGCGTGCAAGGCAGATATTTTCCCAATTAAACTATAAGCCCATATCTTAAATCTGGTGGAATGAATGGGGTTCGAACCCACGACCTTCTGAATGCCATTCAGACGCTCTCCCAACTGAGCTATCACCCCGTTTTATTGTGCTATGTAGAATCGAACTACATACTTTTTCTATGGTTAATGTTTTACCTAATTAAACTATCCTTTATAATAAAGTGATACAGAATTGAACTGTAAACTTTAACCTATAAAAACTATTTTACCAAACTATAACTATAGCACAAATTTGGTGGAGACAAAGAGAATCGAACTCTTCACAGGAAAGGTGCAAACCTTCCTCGCCGCCCATTGGTACATGTGTCCCCATTTATTCAATATTCAAAGTTGATTTTTTAATTTCTTTCTCAACTCTTCATACTACATATTCTACCTAATCTTTTTTTACTTGTCAATACTTTTTTTAATATTTTTTTACTTTTTTTCTTTTTAAAACAATAACTTACATTATTTAAGGTTGAACTATAACCTACACATTTAGTGCATAAAAAAAGCCTTTGAGATTTCCCCAAAGGCTTTGTACTAGCAGTTAGGGATTAGACACGCTAACCCCTCTCAATGAGTTAGCTCATTAAGATATTCTCGCTCTCGCTATTATAAATGGTTTTACGTCTTTCATAGTTATAATCCTCTTTAATATATTGATATTTTAAACTAATTAATTTTAAATGTCAATTATAAAAGCTCATCTTCTAATAATAGTGCTGGAGAAGATTTAAATTCCGTTCTTAATTTACAATTAAATTTTAATTTTGAACATTCAATTAAGTTTATCTTATTGTTTTCATCATCTATAAAATAAGAACTAATGCTACCAGCATGTAATGGAACCATATTATTTTTAATGTTTTTATTAAGTTCTATTAATAATCCTTTAAATTTTTCATATTGTTTTTCTTCTTTAAAAGAATAATCATAATAAACTTTAGTTATATAATCTTTTTTCTTTTTTATTTTTACATCAATATTTAAATTATAAGGGATCTTATTTTCCCACATTCCACATGAGATCAAAGAAATATCAGAATATCCTTTAGGTTTCCACCCATCACTTTCACCACAATTACTATCAAAAGAAATAAATGTTTTATTTAAATCTATATCTTCACCGTTGTAAATTTGATAAGAAAAATCATTATCTTTAAATTGATCAATAAAAAGTCTTCTATCAGTAGCATATAAAATAAGGCTTATTTCATCAGAAAATTTTTTGTTTAATTCTTTTTCTTTAATAGTTGAATACCATTGCATTAAAGATAATGAAATAATAGTCAATATTGTTAAAGATAACATTGACTCTATAAGACTTAAACCAAGATATTTTTTATTCATAAAAAAATCACTGTTTTATATTATAATACAGTTTAAGAATTATAAGTCAAAGTTAAATATTCATTTAAAACAATTATAAAAAATAACTCCTAAAATGTTTCCTGCTAACTTTATACTATTATAAACTAAATAATAAAGATGATTGATAATGAAAATCTTCATATGTTGAATATGTTACTTGAAATTTTTGTTTAATATTTTTAATAAGAAGATAATTTTGAATATCTTCAATGATCTTATTTTTCATGATACTCTCCTAAAATAATTTAATAATTTATATGTAAAAATTTAATAAATATTTTAGAAGCGTCTGAGTGACATGATTAGTTCCTTTTATAGTGGAAACAATTATACAATATAAAATTTAAAATGTAAATAAAAAAACTCCCGAAGGAGCTTTTATTTAAACCATTCAACATATCTTTTTTCAATTGAATCATTGTAATGTGTTCTTTTTGGTAATTTACACATAGATTTCACATCAACAAATCCCTTTTTATCAAAGTTTACAACTGGAGCTTTGTAATCCCAAGTTCTATCTTCACAATCTTTTGTAGAACCTATTAAATAAAGTCTTCTTAAATCTGGTTTTTCATAGCCAAAATAAGGACGACATTCAAAATTCAAAGTTTCTTTATCTTTTTCAATTGTATAAACATAGGTTCTAGGACTATATTGTTTAATTACAGTACAAGGTGAGGTTTCTGTTCTAAAATCATAATCATTAAAAGTTCTTCTATCTCCATTTTCTTTAAAGTCTGCTTGAACATACATAGTTCTTAAATAAACTTTTTTATCTTCTAAAGACCATTTAATACTGTTTAAAGTAGGCTCTTTTTCTACATGAACACTTGAACAACCAGCCATTATGCTAGTGATTCCAATAAAAGTTAAAGTAGCAATTTTTTTCATTATAAAAACTCCAAGTTATAAATAAAATTTTATATTTAAAAATATTTAAGTCAATAAGCAATAAGCCTAAAAGGCTTATTGTTGTTGAATTTCATTAATTTTTATTTCAACTCTACGATTTTGTTGTCTACCAGAATCAGTATCATTATCTGCAATTGGTTGTCTAGGTCCTAATCCATAAGATTGAATTCTATGTTGTTCAATACCTTGAGCAACTAAATAATCAGCAACTGATTTTGCTCTTTGCTCAGATAATAGTTGATTTTTTTCAAAACTTCCTGAATTATCAGTATGTCCAGTCACTGTAATTTGAGTGTTTTTATATTCCTTCAATGATAAAACAATTGAATTTAAAGTTGAATAAAAAGAAGAAGACATATTAGAACTTCCAGTATCAAAAGTAATATTACCCGGCATAGTTAAAAGAATGCTATTACCATTTCTTTCTACTTCAACACCAGTATCCTTCAATTGTTCTCTCAATTTTTTTTCTTGAACATCTACATAAACACCATAACCACCACCAGCAACACCACCCGCTAAAGCACCAATAAGGGCACCTTTTTTACCACCCGCTAAAGCACCGACTACAGCACCACCAGCAGCACCAATACCACCATACATAGCACCTTTAGATACTTGTGATTCTCCTGTATGTGGATTTGTTGTGCAACCCGCTAGAATAATTGCTGATACTAAGGTTGTAATTGTTAATTTTTTCATTTCTTCTCCTATTTGTTGTTAATTAATTATTTCTATTTTTAAGAATCTATTCAGATAACTGTTATAAATTTAAAACTTTTTACCACCATGTTTATGCGGTCTATTAATGTTATATAAGTGTTTCTTTTCAATAATACTTTCTATATTCCAACATTTCAAGTTAGCAAAATATAAAACTTTAATAAATGCTTCGATCAGGAAATAGAAATGAGTGTCAAAGTCTTGTTTCATATAAGTTCTTACAGCATCAGAAATTGATAAAGCTATTAATGCGTGAAATTCAAGGTCTTTATTTATAGATTTAAGTTGTGCTAAACTTTTTAAATTAGTATTGTTTTTAATTTCATTAATTATATCTGATATTGTATTTAATTCTTTGTCTAAGAATTTAAATTGTGCTTTTAAATAAGGTTGAATATCTATTTGACTATATCCTAAATAATCAAAAATTCTTATTAACAAATCTGCTAATTCTACTGCTTGACCTTCTGGTTTATCTCCTAATAAATAATAATCATCTTTAGAGTTTCGGACTTCTTCAGTAGCTTCAGCAATTTCAGTATGCATCAGTGCCGCTCTTTCTAAAAAACTTCTTTTTTCATCATACCATCCTTTAGAAAGTGAATTCTGGTATGACTGTCTTATATACTCTTCAATGTTTTTCATTCTTTTTCACCATTTATTTAATGTTTTTTATTCTATACTTATCTTTTTAATTGTCAATAATATGTTGAAATTTAATATAAATAGTGCTATGATATGAAATTATTTATAAATTGATTTTTTAGTGAAAAAATCAAACAATTTAAGGTATTTTTAAATGTATAAAATTAATTTTGAAACTATTACACAAGATAACTTATTAAATGATTTATTCTTTAGAACTTTTAGTGAATTTAATCCAAAAGATATAGCTCATTTAAAAAACAATGTGACTTTAGCTTTCGCTGGAAAAAAAGGTTTTAAAGATGATCCAGATGCATTGGCTATTATTAAGTCTGGTTTTCACAAACAAGTGAAAGATAAAAATGGAATTAATGAAAGAAAATTTATGAACTATAATTTAGAGATTAAACCACTTAAAAACAATTTTGAAACAGCTAGAATTTATGGACTAAAAGAAAAATTAGATGAATGTCCAAATATTTTATTGTCAAAAGAAGAATTTAAAAAGACTTATAAATCAACAATGATTCCTGATTATATGTACTCTTTGAATTTTTCAACAACAGATATGCATATAAAGATGAAAAGCTCAAATCCTGATTTATATAAAAGTAACATATCTGAAAAATATAAAAACGAAAATTTAGAAAATATGATGTCTTATATTTTAGAAGAAATTAAAGAAGTTTTTTCACTATATGGTGAAATAGAATATATTAAACTAAAAAATTGTGGTCATTTAATAACAATAAAAAATGTTATAAATTTTTATGTATTGATTGAAACTATTGATGATTTTAAAATTAAAAAAGTAGATGAAAAATATGATTTAATAAAAAATGTTAAATATCATGTTTCCTTACATGAAGGATTACCAGAATTTAAAAAAGATACAAATAAAGAGACAAATTATAAATCAATAGTTAAAAATAAACCTAAATTTTATTTTCAAATAGAATTTAGATATTTGGATTTTTTAAAAAATCCAAATTATTATGTTATATGTATGACACCACACGGTTATTTAAGATTAAAAAAAGAATATTCAATTAATTTTATAAAAAAAATATCTTATCATTATTTATTTAAAAGATATTTTGATAAGTATGGTTTAGAATTAAATCATGAAGAATTAGAAGAAAATCCAAGTGGATTCTTTAGCTTAATTTCAATGTTAAAAATTTGACAAGGCAAAGAATTTAAAATAAAATACTACGAATAAAGAGGAAATAAAAAATGTAAAAAATTTTCAGCCAATAGTCCAATAAAAATACATATTTTAACAAAAATTATTTTTTAATATGTATAACAATCTATTTGGATATAATAGAGGATTTTTTATGTTCGAAAAAAATAAAACAAATAAAAGAAAAATAAATAATGAAATATTAGAAGAATATAATAATTATATAGATAATTACTATGATAGTGATTTATATGACGATGATGATTATTATAGTGATTATGCTTATCAATATTTATTTGAATATTGCAACAAAAAAGAAATAACAGATAAGTTGTACAACTCATTAAATATATTGTCTAATATATTAAAACCTTCAGCAATTGAAAGAATCAGAAATAATAGAGATGCATCTATTGATACATTAGATGTCTATTTGGATATAAAATTAGAAGACTTTATAAACAATAAAGAAGATTTTATATTAAACACATTTGAAGAAAATAATAAATATAGTTTAGATGTAGGACTAAAACTTGTATATTCTAATTCTTATTTTAATAAAATAAGCAAAATTTCTTTAATATTGGTTAATCCATTTTTACATTTAGAAAAAATGAACATAAGAGATTTTTATAGTTTTAATAAAAGATATAATAAAAATAGAAATTTAGACTATTGTACAATAGATTTTTTAACAAGAAGGTTTGAAAAATTTAATAAATATCCAAAATACTGTGAGAGTAATGAAGAAATATTTATGTATGATTTTTTACAAACATCTTTTGATATTAAAAAAACAAATAATGAAGAAATAATATTAGATAATTTTAATGTTAAAGATATAATTAAAAACAGTGAAATGTACAATTTATTTAAATTATATAATTTTGGATAAAATATGAAAATGTTATCAAGTAAAATTAAAATTAAAAAATTTGAAAAAAGAAATTCAACAACAAAAAATTTATTAAATGATTTTGATAATGAATATAATTATTGTTGTGATTATATTTGTAATCAATGTTGTGATTATTATTCTGAAAATGATTTAAGCGACGAAGAATATGAGGAATATTCGGAATATCTAACAGAAGTTAGATCTAATTTTTTTAAAAATAAAGAATTAAAAAACATATTTAATGATGATTTTTTTAATTTTATATCTCAAAAAAATTTATTTACTAATAATAATGTTATTATTAATATTGATGAAAATAATTTAAAAGATGGATTAGTAAAAGATTGTATTAAAGAATTTATAAATGAAAATAAATTTAATTTTAAATTATCGTTAAATATAAAATTTAAAGATGTTCTTTTCAATGAAATATCTTCAATAAGTTTTAGAATATACAATACATTTAAAAAAGAAGACGAAAATTTTTTAAAATCAATATATAATAATAATTATTTAAAAAATAATAAAGAGTACATTGAAATAGATTTATTGGAAAATAAAAACAACTTAAAATTATATAATTATAGTAAATTAGAAAAATATATATCAAAATTTGAAAAAATAGTTTTTCCTGATTATTGTGCAACAAATGAAGATAAATTATTCTATTTTTTTGCAAAAGATTATAAGTTATTTAAAGAAAATCATTTTGATTTAAAATCAGTAATAGAATCGGATGCAGCAAGAGAATTATTAAAAATATATTTATTTTAAGATATACGGTATTGAAATATCTTTTATTTAATGTAGTTTTTAAGTAACAACAAATTTATTATAATATGGCAAGGAATGCTAGAATAGATGAAAGGGACGATGATGAAGAAATCGTTCAAAAGGATAGTTTTTATCAAAGAATACCTAAAGTTGTATGGATAATTTTAATATGCTTGATAATAGTAGGAGTTTCTTTATTATCAGTGTTTTTAACTGTTAAATATATAAAATATAATCAAAACATTAATAAAGTTTTTATAAATAAGTATATAGAAGCTTTAGAATTGAAAACAGCCTATGGATATAAGCATCCAGAGCAAAAGATAGACATAAATTTAGTTAATTATGCAAAAAACTATATTATAAATCCAAATAATAAAGAATGTGGAAAAGAATCTCAATTAATATTAAAACCTGAAGAAAATAATTTAAGTTTTATGAATTGTGAATTTATAGAATCTATAAAAAATGATGATATGGCTAAAAACATAACATTATATGTACCTAAAGAAAATAATACAGAAATATTTAGTAATAATTATTCAAAATACTCAACATATTATTTTTTCATTGATTTTAATGATGGTGACGATTCATTATTAGATTACGATTGGATTCTTGTTGATAGACAAGGAAGAAATAGAAGCTATGAGTTTTGTAGTAAATATAAAAATATATGCAAATATTCATTGTTGTTTAATAATGAAGACTTTAAAGAATTTAAATAATTATTGACAAAATATTTTTATATTGTTATATTATAGAAGTAGAAATAAACACAAAATTAAAAGGAGATCATAAAATGTTGTAAATTGATAATGTAGATTTTAGCAAAATGTCAAAAGAAGAATTAATACGTCTTCACACTCAAAAAATACCTTTAGATTATTCTAAAGATTCTCACTATTACATATATGCAATCATTCGTTCAGATCTAGAAATGCCTTCTGGAAAATTATCTGCTCAAGCTGGACATGCATACACTGATTCATTAATGAATGCTTTAAATACACATCCAGAAAATGTAGCTAATTATAGAAATTCTCAATCTGGTGGTTCTAAAGTTACATTAAAAGCAAAAAATGAAGATCATTTAATAAAAGCATATATTCAGGCTAAGTCTGAAGGGGTTCCTTGTGCTTTAATTGTTGATCAAGGTCATATATTGCCACCTCATTTTGATGGTAAACCTATCATTACTGCTTTAGGAATTGGTCCTTGTAAAAAAGAAGATATAAAACATATAACAAAAAAATTTCAATGTATATAGGTGAAAAAATGAATAAAGAAATTTTAGATTTAATTAGTAATTACAATGAATATTTAAATGAAAGAGAATATAATAGATTAATAGAGTTAGCAGGGATAGAAAAAAATTGGGACGGTAAGAATGCCGACCCTATGAATTATAAATCATTAGAGAAGGCTTTGATTTTCATAAAGCAAAATAAAGGTATTGAAAGAAATTTATATATATTTTTTGGATATGAAGGCGAATTAATATTAGAATGGAAGGATATTAATATAACTAATGTATTAATTTTTGAAAAAAATATGACTACTTATTATAATGAATTTATTTCTTATGATATAGTAATATCTGATTATATTTTATCTAAAATAAGATTTAATAATAAATTTGAATTTTATAATGATGAAAAACTTCATAAATTAAGTTTGTTATATGATTTAAAAGATTGTTCAAAGAAAACTATAAATAGTTTAATAGAAATTGCATTATCTGAGAATGATTATGATATTTATGCTTCAACATATGAAGTGAATTTTAAAGTTTTAGAAAATTTAATTAAATTTTTAGACCAAATATATTTGGAAGATATATATTTTTCAGTTGTTCCAGATGGAAATATAGAAGGTTATTATAAGAAAGATGGTATAGATATTGAACTTGAAGTTGATTTAGAAAAAATAACTATTTATAACACTCCATTTGCAGATGAAAATACTATGGACATTAAATTATCAGATATTTATAAATTTAAAAATATAAATGAAATAATTAAAGAGATTAATTATGAAAAATGAAATAGTTAAAAACTTAAATTTAGAATTATTAAATAAAACAATTATTTTTTTTAAAAATTTTGATTCTAATATGATTAATTCTTATACATATAATAAAATAAGTTTAGAGTTAAATATAAATAATCATTCATTTATTATAGATAAATATGCTATAGGTTATAAAAATAATGAAATAAAAAAATATATAATAGTAAACGAAAGTATTATAAAAGATATAATAAATAGTAAAGTTAATTTTAATTATAGAGAAATAGAAAAGCTTAGTTATGTATACAATGAAAGAAAAGAATTAAATAAAGATATATTGGATGATTTGTTTTATATTTCTATAGTTGAAACTGATACTGAAAGTGATGCTGCTAGGTATTTACATCCTACATATGAAATTAATTTTGAAGAAATTAAAAAAGTTATGAAATTTTTAAAATATGTAAATAATCAAAATTTAAAAATTAGATTATTTGAAGAGTATGGTTCAATAGCTGGAAGAATACAACTTGACGTATTTTTTAATGGTAATGATGCTGAAATTAAATTTAAAGACAATGAACTATCAATTAATAGTTCAGAAATGACTGAAATAGATGGTATTAAAACGTTAGAAATAAAATTTGCAAAATTTAATTATGAAGACTATCAAAATTTTAATGAGATAGGCTTAAATGATTTTATAGAAAAAAATAAATTAATAAATACAGTAAAAGAATCCTTGAAAATTTAATGATTTTTTGATATAATAAATACCCAATAAAGGAGATTGTAATATGTTGTAAATTGATAAAGAAAAATTTAAAAATTTAATAAATTCTATGAAAGAATGCGAACAAACTAAAGGTTTAAGCATTTTAAATCATGGAATATCTGTAAATAACTATTTTCATGACTTAAGAAATCACATCTTAAAAAATGAACCTCTAAAATTTGAATGGAAACTTCCTGATTGGATTTACAATAAAAATCTTTGGGAAAATCTTGAAAATATAAAAGATATTAATATATATCAAATATTTCATGATTGTGGAAAACCATTCTGTCTAGAAATTGATTCTGAAGGTAAAAGACACTTTCCTAATCATGCTGAAATTTCTTCAAAAATTTGGTTTGACCTTACAAATAATAAACTTCAGAGTGATTTAATTGCTCATGATATGGATATTCATTTGCTAAAATCAGAACAATTTGAAGAATTTCAAAGACTACCATATCACATTACATTACTAATCACTGGACTGTGTGAAATACATAGTAATGCTAGTATGTTTGGTGGAATATCTTCCGATAGTTTTAAAATAAAATGGAAGAAAATAAATAAAATTGGTAAAAAAATAAACGAAAATAAAGGAGAATAAAATGGAAAATAAAATATCAAATATCGGACTAAAAGCAGCAACTAATTTTAGAAAAAAATATAAAACATTAGATGATTTAAATTTAATGGATTTTATCATATATGCAATAATTCGTGGAAAAGATCCTATTTCAACAGTTATTGATAGTAATTATGAAGAAGGAAAAGATCCTTTGAAATACAATTTAAAGTATAGAAATAATTACTTTGAGTTATATATTCTATCTGAAGATATGAAAATTTACTTATTAAAAGAATATAATATTTTCAATGGTTATTTTGGTTCTGAAAGATATGTAACAATGTTAAGAAACTCTGTTTATAACAGAATAAAATATTTATTTGATTTAGAAGAAGACGAAATAAAATTAGTTATTGAAGAATATTTAAGAAAAATAAGCGTTTAACGCTTATTTTCTCTTTGATATATGTGGTATTTCATAATCTATAATTGAATAAACTACATTTGGTATAAGTTCTAGTCCATCTTCATTTAAAGAATAATGAAATCTTGCATTGTAAAAAAACAAATATTCATTCATCTGTTCTTTACTAGTAAATATAGTATTATTAAAAGGTATTTTTCTAGTAATCAAAATATCAACCATTTTTTCATAATCGAATTCAATGCTTCCACTAGGATTTTCTAATTTAAACAATTCACCTATTCTAAAACTTGAAAAGTTTGGATAACCATATTCAAATGGAACTCCATTAGGAGCAACTTCTTTAACTTCATCTCTACTATATTCTTTAGTATGTCCGTTTATAAAAAAATTAGAATGTCCAGATTGTCCAGACCATTCACCATTCTTAGGAACTTTGTTATTTTTTAAATCTATAACTGAAGAATTAATTTTTGAAATTAATATTTGTATTTTTTGTCTTTCTTCTTTATCATCTGTTTTAAATAATATAAGGCTATTTAAAATAGTGTTTTTACGTTCTGAATTATTTTTTACATATTTTAGAAGTCTATTAAATTCTGATTCATCATTTAAGTTGGCTTTTGTAATAAGATATATAATTTCTTTAGATAATTCTTGGTTATTATATATATCATAATGCCTAGCTTCAGCAAATGAAAAATTTGAATATAAAATTAGTGTTGCTAAAAATAATTTATATTTCATAGTTGTATATTACTCTCTTATCTATTTACTATTTAATAATATATAAAATAAACATAATTTGTCAAAAAAATTAAAATAATAAAATTGTTTTTAATTGTTCAATTCCTTTACTAGCAATTTCCTTTATATGGATTACTTCAGAATAAAACTTTTGAATATGACTTAATTCAATGTAGTTAGGATCTATAATAAAAAGTTTAGATTTAAAACTTGCTTCAGTAACAAGGTAATTTGCTGGATTTACTTGTAATGAGGTGCCTATAACTACAACAATAGAAGATTGTCTAATTTCTTTTTTTGCTTGAAAATAAAGTTCTTCATTGAGATTTTCTCCAAATAATACTATATGTGGTCTTAATTGAGAGTTAGTGACTATACATCTATCTCCAATTTTAATATCATTATTTTGTGGATAAAATATTTTTGAATTTGCTATTGGTCTTGATTTCATTATTTCACCATGAAGATGAATTATATTTTTAGAACCAGCACGTTCATGTAAATCGTCAACATTTTGTGTTACAATGGATACATTATATTTATTTTCAAAGTCTTTTATTCCTAAATGGGCATTATTTGGATTAGCTTTTATAATTTCTTGCCTTCTCTCATTATAAAATTTATTAACAACTTCAAAATTATGTTTTAAAGCATCTGCTGTTGCTATTTCATGTATTGAGTAATTATTCCATAATCCATCTTCATCTCTAAAAGTAGATAATCCACTTTCTTTAGATATGCCAGCACCAGTAAAAAAAGTTATTTTTTCAATATTGTTTTTATTTAAATAATCTTCTTGAACTTTGTCAGCCTTTCTTTTGTAAATTTTTTTTATCATATATATCTCCTTGAGGTTATTATATATTAAAAAATATTAAAACACAAATTGACTTTTTTTAATTTAAAGTTTAATATTATGTCTTTAATTTAAAGGTGCAAAATGAAAAAATTTATTATATTTATGTTATGTTTTTTAGAAATAGATTACAATAAAAAAGAATACGAGAAAAGCTAAATGATCAGATTTGATCGGAAAAAGGTTTAACAGTTAAAAACCCATAAAGAAAAATTTTCAGGCGAAATAATAAAAAAATATAAAGATAAATTAATTGAAAATAACTTTAAAATAGAAAAAGAAACTTATTTTCCGTATGAGTTGTCAGCTAATAATGGAAATGAGTATGTATACTTTAAAATTCAAGAAGAAAATTTAAAAATTATAAAATCATTAAAAGAAATAAAACCTGAAAAAGACATTGAAAGTAGTGAAGTTTCAATAATTGATAACATTTATTAATTTTTAATTGAGTTTTTTGTTTTTTAATATAAAATAATAACTATAATAATAATAAACAAAAATGAAAAATCTAGTATTAATAATAGTTTTAACAATAATTTCAGGATGTTCTACATTCATTAACAATAATGGAACTATAGATACATATTCATGTGAAAGTGGATATATAAAATATTTAAAATATGACAAAGAAAAAATAGAAAATTTCAAAAAAAATGAAAATAAAACTGCATATTTTATAAAAAATAACAAAGATCTATTTGAAAAATGTGAAACCTATCCTTGTCAAATATGTAATCAATTTCTTTGTAAGCAACATGATTTTAAAAAAATATATATTTATGATAATGAAAAAAATAGATATATAAATTTTAAGATGGTTGATAAAAAAATTTATAATAAAAACTTTTTAAAAGCTTACAATAATAAAAAAATAACTAAAAACTTTAAAAGTGAATATATATGGAATGTTTTTACTGATTCAGGTTATGAATATGAGCAAGTTTTTGAGAAAAAAACTGGAAATTTAGTTTATGAAATAGTGACTCCTTCTAAAGTAGAAAAAGAAATTGTTGTAAGTGAATGTGACGTAGAAGTGTATAGTATTTTTAACAGTTTTTTTTATTCATTTGTTTATAAATAATAAAAATTATTTTTTTGTTTAAAATACTTGACAATATTATTATACAGTGATAATATTTAAATACTTAACATTAGGAGTTTATATGAAAAAAGTAATAGAAGACAATAGTTTTTTGAATTTTTTAATTATGATTATTAATTCAATGATTCCATTTAACTATACGGAATATGAAGAAAAAAAAGAAAATAAAATTTAAATTTTGAAAACTTTTAATAAAGACCATTTAAAAGACCATTTAATGGTCTTTTTTATTGTTTTAAAATATAAAAAAGTATATAAAACAATAACTTACATGATTTTTTATATAAAAAATAAGTATTATAATGTTTATTTTATTTTATTTTAAAAAGATGTATAATTGAATTATAACAATAAAAAAAATAATGAATATCGAAAAAATAAAAAAAGATATATTAGAAGTTTTTAATTCTGAAATAAAATCCATAAATGATATAAAAGAAGAAGATGTAAGTAAATATAGTTATATATTAAATGGAGCATTAAAAGATATTTTAAATTCATATTATTTTGAAAATAAATATAAATTAGATTTAATAAGAACAAAAAATGAAAATAATTTTTTAAATTTAATACAAATTAATATAAATGGAAAAAAAAAGTTAGAAGGCTTTTTTAAAGAATATGTAAATGAATTAAATAATTTTCAAGTTTTAGAACAATATAAAGTATCAGATGAATACAATACAATTATATCAAAACTAAAAACTTTTAAAGAATATAATGTTATATTTGAAAAAGACAGTATAAAACAATCATTAAATTTAAAAGAAAAAAATCTAATAAATATAGAAACAATAAATTATAAAAAAAATCCAGATCATATAATTAAATTAATAGGTTTAAAAGATAAAAATGAATTAGAATCGCATTTATCTGAAATAGACTTGGATCTTCTTATACCACTAGCAAAAGATTCAGATTATATAACAATTGCTTATAGTAATAAAGAAATTATAGGTTTTGCAACTATTCAAAATAGTAATTATATAAATTCTTCTAAAGTTAAATCAATAAATTATATAAAAGTCAGAGAAGATTTTAGAAAACAAAATGTAGCAACAAGAATATTTAAAGAAATTAAAAATAAAGCAAAATTGAATAATAATATAATAGAAATTGATAGTATAAAAAGAATACCAAATATAGATTTAAATAATGATATTTTTGCTGATAAAATTCTTATGAAAGGTTCAAAGTTTGAAAACAGAAATATTATAAATACAGTTATTGATAAAGTAGAAGATTGGAATAAAGCTTTTGAGATAATTAATATCATTAATGAAGACAATTTAAAAGAAAGAGAAAAAATAAAAATATTAATAGAACAAAAGCTAAATAGATTCATTAATCCAGAACCTAAAGAAAAACCTAAAGAAGTGTCTATTATAAAAAGTTTTATGAAAAAACTGTTTTAATATTATATTGAAAAATTTTTTTAATCATGTTAATATAATTACATAAACAAAATATTTGTTTATATAAGAAATTAAAAGAGGAAAATTATATGAGTAATAGAATTAGTCCGAAAGACATAGATCTAGAACATCTAGAAGACCTTGAGGATGATGAGTTTTTTGAAAACAAAGAAAAAATAACAAGAGCTTTAAAAAGTCCAGAAGAGTCAAAAGACAATAATGGTCATAAAAAAGCAACTAAAAGAATTCAAAAACCACACTAATTTATAACTTTTATTTTTATTATGCTCTTTTAAAGAGCATTTTTTAATTTCTAAAACACTAAGGAGTTCAAAATGAGTATAGCAGTTTATGCATTATCTGGTGACCCAATCACTTATGGTCATATTGACATTATCAAAAGGGCTGCACAATCATTTGATAAATTAATTGTTGCATTAGGTATTAATTCTAGTAAAAAATATTTACTAACAACTGACGAAAAATATAAAGTAGCTAAAGAATCTTTAGCATTTCTTAATAATGTCGAAGTAATGTTTTTTGATGGACTTCTTGTTGATTTTGCTTTCGAACAAAATGCAAATGTTATCATTAGAGGCATAAGAAATGCTTCAGATTTTGAATTTGAAAAAAGTTTAGATCAAATAAATAGTTCTCAAATGAATATAGATACGTTTTTCTTGTTCTCAAAATCTCAATTTTCTCATGTAAGTTCAAGTAGCGTTAAAGCTATACAATTAGAGAATGGTCTTATTCATGAATATGTTCCTTTGCCAGTTAAAAAATTACTTGAAAGAAAAATTTCTAGTCAATTGATTTATGGAATAACTGGAATTATGGGTTCAGGGAAGTCATATGTTGCTGAACAATTGGTTAAAATTAGTAAAGAAGAAAATTTAAAAAATGATAGTATGCCATTAGTTCATAACATTGAACTTGATAAATTAGCTCAAAGAGTATATACAGAAGAAAAACCAGCATATGCTTCTATTAGAGAGAAAATTAATTCACATTTTGGTACACTTGATAAGAAAAAAATTGCTGAAATTGCTTTTGGTAGTGAAAATTCTAAAGAGCATGTGGAATTTTTAAATAACATTTTTAAAGATCCTGTAATGGTTCTATTAAGACAAGAATTAAGAGATAAAAAAGGAATTATCTTAATTAATGCAGCATTATTAGTTGAATCTAATCTATTAAATATTTGTAACAATCATGTAATTGTTGTAGATGCTGATTCAGATGTTAGAAATTCGAGATTAAAATCATTTAGAAATATAGAAACAAATGAAGCTGATAACAGAATAAAACATATGAAATCTAATTCTTCAAAAATTAGTTTTATAAAAAATGCAATATCTGAATCTCACTTTGGTAATGTTAGAAAATTTGATAATACAGAATCAACTGAAGAAGATATTCAATCTTTATATCTAAAATTAGTGGAAGAATACAAAGTATAAAAGAGCTATAAGCTCTTTTATAATTTTATTTTACCTTTATTTTTATTGCTTCTTTTAGATTTATATTGTGGTTCTTCTGGCATCTCAACATTAATATAAGGCAATGGTTCTTTAGAATATTTTAAAGGTTTATCAAAATCAACATGAATGCCACCTTCTGGTTTTCTTTTCCAAGCAAGGTGATTTCTTATAACTTGATAAATATCATAATTAATTTTATATTTTTCTTCTAAATTTTGAATAGCTATTTTTGGTGTAATTTTACTTGCCTTATCAAATATATTTGTAACAGATACAAATCCACCTATATGAACATTTTTTATATTAGAATAAACATCTCTAAATGCCTTTATATGTCCTTGCCCTAATCTAGAATATATATCAGTTACGTTTCTTAAGTTATACATTTGGTTTTCATCAAAAGTAAAATCATTATTATTTAACTTATTTAATAAATTGTGTAAACCTAAAAAGTATTCTGGAGTATCACTCCAGTCAAATAAGTCTTCTGCTTCTTTTTGTCCATCTATGATTAAAGATTCTATTTCTTGTAAATTTTCTTTAGTAGTTTTAATGTTTTTTAAATGATAATCAAAGACTTCTTTTATTTTTATTTCTTCAAAAAGTAATATGTTTTCTATAGCATTTTTTAAAGATATAATTTGATTATCTGTTAGTTTAAGTTCCATGTTAATCCATTTTTATTATATACTTATATTATAGCATAAAATTTATAAAAACAAATTGAAAAAAAATACTAGTAGTAGTATAATGATAATTAATAAAAATTTAAATTTAAAGGATAAAAATAAATGACATTAATTATAGTAGATATAGAAGCCACCTGTGATGAAAAAAGTAATTTAAATTGGCGAAGAGATTATATGGAACCAATTGAAATTGGAGCAATTGCAATAAATGATAAATTAGAAATAATTTCAGAGTTTAATGCTTTTATAAAACCAGCAAGATTCCCAATATTAAGCGATTTTTGTAAAGAGTTGACAACAATAAAACAATCTGATGTGGATAATGCTCTAGATTTTAAAACAGTATATACAAATTTTAGAGATTGGGCATTTCAATATAGTAATCCAGAGTTTTGTTCTTGGGGAGACTATGATAGAAATGAACTAACAAGACATTGTAATATGCATAAAATTGATTTTAAATTTGAAAAAACTTGTAATCTAAAAAAATTATTTGCAACTACACAAGGATTAAGTAAAGAAGCTGGAGTAGGTAAAGCATTAAATATTACTAATCAAGTTTTTACAGGAACCCCACATCGTGGAATAGATGATGTAAAAAATATTTTAAAATTAGTTAAATATTCTTACTTAAAAGAAAAATATGAAAATAATAAAAAGAGGAATTTAAAATGCAAAATTTAATTATGAAAAGTAAGATAGATCAATCAGTTAATTTTATATATGATGCCAATGAAATAGGTTATTTTGAATCTAGATTTGTAAGAAGGGAAGATGATTATTTTATTATTTATGTTTCTTCTCAGTCTGGTTGTGATCAAGCTTGTAGAATGTGTCATTTAACTGCAACAGGTCAAAATAATCTTGAAAATGCTACTTTAGAGGATTTTGTTAATCAAGCAAGATCAGTATATAATTATTACGATCAACTAAATAATCCAGCAAAATTAGTCCATTATAATTTTATGGCTCGTGGAGAACCATTAAATAATCCTGTTGTATTAAATAATAATGAAGAATTATTTGATAACTTTAAAAAATTAGCTTATGAAAGAAATTTAGATGCTAAATATTTAATTTCAACAATTATGCCAAACAGTTTAGGGAATAAAAGTTTAGTTAATATATTTCCAAGAACGTATCCTGAAATTTATTATTCAATCTATAGTACTGATGAAAAATTTAGAAAAAAATGGCTTGCTAAAGCATTGCCATATCAAAGAAGTTTAGAGCTACTAAAAGAATGGCAAGATTATAACGGAAAAATACCAAAAATTCATTTTGCTTTTATAAAAGGTGAAAACGATAAAGAAGAAGATATGGTTAATATTGCAAATGCAATTAATGAAGTGGGATTAAAAGTAAATATAAATATTGTAAGATATAATCCATATTCTTTAAAATATGGTGAAGAATCTGACGAAATGACTATTAATAGAAATACTGCAATTTTAAATGAATTATTAAAACCTGAAAATATTAGAATTGTTCCTAAAGTTGGCTTTGATGTGAAGGCATCTTGCGGAATGTTTATTGAAAAAAGATAAAATAAATAAAAAAAATAAGAGTCTTTTATATTAAATAAAAGACTTTTTTTGTTTTAATATATGTTTTTTTATATATTGACAAAATTATAGTTAGATGTTAATATTGTATCAAATAATAGAATTAGAGGTAATTATTATGAACAACATTATGAATAGAGTAGTATTAGATATTTCACAAAAAGAAGTTGGAGTTGATGACCAAATTTTTTATGCAACTACACATGGAAATCTTCAAGTTGGAAGAGTTATTGAGGTTCTGGAAGATGGTTCTATTAAAGTTATCGGTAAAGGGAATAAAAGAGAATTAAAGATTTCGAATCCACAAACTCAAGTTGCTTTAAAAGCAAAAGGTTATTACATAACTAGAAAGCTTAGAAAGGCGTAAAATTAAACCGGCAGTGCCGGTTTTTCTTATTTGACTTTATTTAAAATTGAAATAATATTAAAGTATAAAAACGGAGAAAAAAATGGTCGAAATTAAAGATTTTTTAGGAAAAGAATTTAAAAAAGGTACAAGAGTGGTTTATCTAAAAAACTCTTCATTAGTTCGTGGTTTTGTTACAGGAATCAATAAAGAAAAACAAATAAAAGTTGAAAATGAATCTAATAAAAAAAGTGAAATTATATCAAACTTAAAAAATGTTTATGCCTATCCAGAATTTATAGATTTATCAGAAGAATTAGGATTTGAAAAATCAGATAATGAAAATATTATTGTAAATAAAAGAGCTTTTGAAAGAGAATTGTCTGATATAGTTGATATTGCTGGTGATAAAGTTTTACCGGGTGATAAAGTTATTTTAAACTATAATGAAGATTTAAAAATAGGAAGAGTTACAGAAATAAATAAAGAAAAAAATAAGTTGTATGTTGAAATCAATTCAGAAAAGTATCCTATAGAAGTTATAAATCCAAAAGAAATAATGTATCTGTTAGTTCCAGATTATTATGTAAAATTAAAATAAAAAGTCGAAAGACTTTTTTTTTATGCTATAATAAATAAAAAAGAGTCTAAAAATGAAGTTTTATACAGGAGTTGGTTCCAGAGAGACACCAGAAGAATATTTAAAAATAATGACTGAACTAGCTATACAGTTAGATAGGCAAGGTTGGATTTTAAGAAGTGGTGGATCTTGGGGGGCAGATGAAGCATTTCAAAAAGGAACTCAAAATTATTCAAATATATTTTTACCAAATAATTATTTTAGAAAAAATGAAGGTATAAAAGGTATACATATAAGTGATACTGAAAAAATAAGAGAAGCAATGTACATAGTAAGCAAATATAAACTTCATGAAAGGTGGGATGAATTAATAAACTCAAAAGGTGGTTTAACTTCATTACAAATGCATACTAGAAATGTATTCCAAGTATTAGGTGAAAATTTAAATAATCCTTCTAAATTTTTAGTTTGTTATACTAGAGATGGAGCCACAAAATTAGAAGAAATGACTCCAGATACAGGTGGGACAAGAACAGCCTTAAGATTAGCTTGTCATTTTAATGTGCCTATATTTAATTTAGCAATAGAAGAACATAAATTAAGAATAGTTAACTGGATAAATGAAATGCAAGAAACAAATTTAAAACCTAAAAGTTCAAACAAATTAAGATTAAAATATTGATTTAATAATATAATGATATATTCTGTTAAAATAATATATTGAAACAGATATGCATTTAAAAATTAAAATAATTTTAATTCTATTACTTTTACCATTAAGTGTAATGGCAGAAGAAAAACTTGAAGAAGAAGAAAAATTTATAGAAAAAATAGATTCTGGAAGTCTGTCAAAGATAACAGATTTAAGTTCAGATTTATTTAATAAATCTTATATTGAAAACACATCATTTTATTTTGATATTACAGTAAATAAATTTTTACCAAATTTAAAACTTGAATATAACGATGGTTATTATAATAGTAAAAAATCTTTAAATAGTGAAAGTTATATAAATGATAATATTTCATTTATAGATATGAATTTACAATATGGTGATATAGTTAGCTATTATACAATAAAAAATGAAAAAAATTTAGGTGTTAATTTTGGTTTTGGATTAAGGCAATATGTTGGTAATATTGAATATAATCAAAATGAAGTTGAGATACAACAAGATATAACCTCTACAATACCATTAACTTATATGGATTTATTTTATGAATTAAAAGAAAAAAAATCATATGTGGGTGCATTCATAAAAGAATCAGAGTTTGCTAATGAAAATATAAAAGATTATGGGATTTATTTAAAAAGCAATATAAGATATGTTGATAATTTATCAACTATAGTATCCTATTCAACTTCAAGTGTTTCTTTTTTTGCTAATAATTATAGTGGAAAAGCAATAGATTCTGAAGGTTTAAATTTTCAATTGAAATATATATATTAATGAATTCAAAAGAATAAAAAAAACCACATATAGTGGTTTTTATTATTTTAGATTTTCTTCTAAAGAATCAAATAGATCATTTTCTTCATTTATCTTTTTCAATTTTTCATCTTCAATTTTTTGAATTTCTTGTTGTTTTTTATCTTCTTCCATTTTTTTTATTTTTTCATGGTCAACAACAAAAACCTGTTGAATAAAAGGAATTAATCTTTGAATTTCAACTTTAATCAAATTAATATCATCTACTTTATATTCAAAAACAGAACCAGAATCTAAATTAATCCAAAATTCTTTTGAATTATTGCTTTCAATAATATTTGGAATCTTAATTTTTTGATTTGTTCCATCTTCCATTTGATATTTTAATTCATTATAATGAGAAATATCTGATATGTTTATTGAAACTTTAACTTTTGCTCTATTTCTTTCTTTGTCAAGTTGAACTAATTCAATAAATAAGGTTTGTCCAGTTTTTATATTTTTAAAAATAGGAGTTTCAACTAACTTTCCTTTAACAACTTTTCTATCTATTCCAACTAAGACATCATTATCAAAGGTATAATTAGAAAATGAATAACTAGATTGTTTAGATTTTAAAACATCTAAAACTTCAGGTTCATTTTTAAATTTTTCTTCAATAGGATTTGCATTAAATAAAATCATTTCTGTTTTAGCTAATTCTTCTTTAATTAACTTTAATTTTATAAAAGATATTTTAAAATTTATATTATCACCAGTAATAGGTACTGGAATTAAAGGTTTTAAAGGTTGTTCAATTATAGGATCTTCTACTTTAACTTCTTCCTTAACTGTTTCTTTAGTTTTTTCTTTATTTGAAGATTTTTTTTCTAATTTAACATTTTCTTTAGATTCTACTTTATTATTTTTTAAAGTATCTTCTTTTTTTTCTGTATCTTCTTTTACTTTTTTATCTTTATTAAATAGATTATCTATATCTAAAAGATCTTCATTTGAAATAGCAAAAACATTACCAGACATAATTGCGGTTAATATAGATATTGCTAAAATTTTCTTTTTCATCAACTTCTCCGAATATAAAAACATTATTTTCAGTTTAAAATATAGGCTTATAAAAGTCAATTAAAAGAATATATTTTTCTTATTAGATAATCAAAATCTATAGAATTTTTATTATAATCAGACATTGTTATTTGAAAATGAATGGCTAAATCAGTAGTGAAAGCTTTTGTATATTGTAATTGAATATGTGGTATTTTTGTTTTTATTTCTTCTAAATAATTTGAAAATTTTAAATCTGATAAAAAATCTTTATAAACATTTATTACAATCATAAAAAAGTCCTTGTTTCTATTATTGTAACATTTTTTTTATAAAAAAAAAGAGAGCAATGCTCTCTTTGTTCAATTTATATTTGATTAATTATATTAATCAAACATAGAGTCTCTAACATTACTGAAATCTTCCAAGTCCATTTCGCTAATTTCTTTTACATCTTCATCTTCTTCAACTCTTACATATTCTTTTGAGTTGATTCTATTAGCTTCTCTACATTCATCAATGTATTTAGAGATTCTTACAATACCGATTTTATCTTCTTTTGAAAGATCCTCTAAACCAGTAAAGTCTAAAGACTCTGGCTTAAGGATGTCAGCATATACTTTTTCCATTTTAGCCAAATCTTTTTTAGTTGGACCTTTTTCTTCTAAATCTGCTACTACTTCGGTTTCTAATTCTAGTTCTAATTCTTTAGTCATTTTTTATCTCCTTCGATTTAATGTCTGCATTATATCAAAATATTTTAATGCTTGCAACAGTTTTTTTATAAAAAAATATAAGTTTGTTAATTTTTTTTTAAACTTGCATTTATATAAAAAATGTTATAATGATTAAAATGGAATAGTTTATTTAAAAATTTAATTGACTTTTAATATTTAAATGAATTATAATGAGCCAAGATTTTAAAAATAAGGAGAAATTATGAGCGCAGCTAAAATGTCTAAAAGTTTGGATAACATAATTCATAATATTAAAGACTCAATTAAAGAATTAAACAATGGTGTACTTTCTCCAGAATGCTTAGTATTGGGTATGATTGATCATAGTGATTCATTTAAAGTTATTTTAACTGATTTAAAAGTTAATACTAAAAAATTAAAAAATGATCTTATTGATTATATTGAGAACAATAAATCAAAACAATCTAGTCAAGATAATATTTCAAAAACTGTTACTCTAGAAAAAATTATTAGCAGAACAATTATGAAAGCAATTGAAGTTAAAGACAATCAAAATATTGAATTTAACGAAATTGATCTTTTAATTACGATTTTAGAATACGCACATTTAAAAGTTACAGAAATTTTAACTGATAACAAACTTGAAATTGATGCAGTTATGTCTCATGAATTGGCTTCAACTGGAAGAGAACAAGTAATGGAAGAAACAGAAAGCAATGGTTCTAATAGCAATTTAAACAATCTATTAAAGAACTTTGTTTCTGATTTAACTGAACAAGCTCGTCAAGGTAAACTAGACGCTATGATTGGTCGTGTAGAAGAAGTTGAAAGAGTTGAAGAAATTCTAGGAAGAAGAAAAAAGAACAATCCTATTATTGTAGGTGACGCTGGTGTTGGTAAAACTGCTATTGTAGAAGGTCTTGCTCAAAAGATTGCAAATGGTACTATTCACCCTTCTCTTAAAAACTACAGACTTTTATCTTTAGATATTAATGGCATGATTGCAGGAACTAAGTTCCGTGGTGATCTAGAAGATAGATTAAAGAAAATTATCGATCATGTTTCTCATAATGATGTAATTCTATTTATAGATGAAATACACACAATTGTTAATTCAGGTAAGTCTGAAAATGGTTCTGATATTGGTAATACTCTTAAACCATACCTAAGCTCAGGTAAAATTCGTTGCATTGGTGCAACTACAGTAGAAGAATATCGCCAAGTATTTGAAAAAAATTCAGCACTATCAAGAAGATTTAACAAAGTAGATGTAGATGAATTATCTCCAGAAGCAACATTAATGGTTCTTGGCAGAATTAAAGGAATATATGAAGATTCTCACAAAGTTAGATATGAAGATTCAGCAATTAAGTCTATTGTAAACTTAGGTTCTAGATTCTTGCATAATAAGAAGTTTCCAGATAAAGCAATTGATATTCTTGATGAAGCTGGTGCTTTTGTTAAACTTCGTAATGATGAAAAAGTAGTAACTGTATCTACTATTGAAGATGTAGTTTCAAGAATGGCAAAACAGCCAGTAAAAGAATCAACTGGTGTTGAAAAAGAAATTCTTAAAAATCTTGAAGACAATCTAAAGAAAGAAATCTTCGGACAAGATGAAGCTGTTCAAAAAATAGTTGATGCAATTGTTCTTTCTAAGAGTGGTTTTGCTAATCCAAATAAACCAATCGGTTCTTATTTATTCATAGGACCTACTGGTGTTGGTAAAACTGAACTAGTTAAACAACTATCAAAAGAAATGAGTATGGAAATGTTAAGATTTGATATGTCTGAATATAAAGAATCTCATTCTGTATCTAAACTATTTGGTGCTCCTGCTGGATATGTTGGGTATGGTAAAGGTGGTCTATTAACTGAACAAGTTAATAAAAATCCTTACTCTGTAGTATTACTTGATGAATTTGAGAAGGCACATCCAGATGTTTATAACGCTTTCTTACAAGTATTAGATTATGGTTTCTTAACAGATTCAGAAGGTCGTAAAGTTGATTTTAGAAATACAATTATTATTATGACTTCAAATGCTGGTATTAAACTAAGCAATCAGGAAAAAAATGGTATTGGTCTTGTCGTTGAAAAAGGTGAAGAAAAATCACTTATAAATTGGGATATTGTAAATAATATTTTTAAACCTGAATTTAGAAATAGACTAGATGGTATAGTAGAGTTTAAGGCAATTAGTAAAATTATGATTTCTAACATTGTTAATAAGAATTTGAATCCTATTTATAAAGAAGTTGAAAAACGTGGATTTAAACTTGAAATTGAACAACCAGTGTTAGATATGTTGGCGAAAAAGGGATATGTACCTGAAATGGGTGCTCGTCCAGTTGCTAAAGTAGTTAAAGATATGATTGCTATGCCTTTATCAAAATTAATTACTTTTAATGATTTGCCAGAAAAAAGTTTAATTATTGCTGAACTTATATCAGACAAGATAGAATTCAAAATATCTTGTACTGTTGAAAAGGAAGGGAATAAAAGAACTAGAAAGCCTAAAAATTTAGTAGCATAAAAAGAAAGCACGCTTAGCGTGCTTTTTTATTGATAAATTTATTTAATAAAAAAGCTATTAATTTAATAGCTTTTCAATTTTCTCTTTAACTTCTTTCATGTTAGCCTTACCATCTAACTCTTTTTTAAGTAAAGGCATAAGCACTTTTAAAGTTTTTTCTTCTACTTGAGAAATTACTTTTTTAATAATAACATCAACTTCTTCAGAGGTAAGTTGTTTTGGTAAAAATTCAAAAATAATTGATAATTGAAATTCTTCTTTTTCTGAAAGATCTTGTCTACCATTAGCTTTAAAAATACTTACAGATTCTTCTCTCGTTTTTACCATTTTTTTAAGAATTGATTCAACTTGTTCATTAGATAATTCACTGTTTTTAGTGTCAACTTCAATTTGTTTAATTTCAGACATAATTAAAGAAAGAACTTCATTTCGTTCTTTGTTTCTTTCTTTCATTGCTTTAATTTTTTCTGATTGAATAGTTTGTTTCAATGTCATGATACTCTCCTTTTTGTTAAGAACTAATTATAACATCTATTAAAATATTTGTAAAGATACTATTTTTATGATAAAATTTATAAAAACATAGGAATTTTAATCATGAAAAATAAAGAAGAAAATAGCATTAGAAATTTTGTTGCTAAATATATGAATCAAGTTGGTTGTACAACAAAAGTAGTCGAAGATAAAAAGGCTAAGATGAAACGTGGAGAGGGAAAAGATTCATTTAATCCATCAAAACTTAGGAAACAAGATATATAAAAAAAGTCCTATAAAGGACTTTTTTATTATTTTAAATATCACTAATATCAGGTTCAAACCAATTAACATTTTTTAAGAATTTATCTTCTCTATATACTTTACCATTAACAGTTTGATCTTTTGAAGAGTAAACTACATAATAAGGAGTTCCATCTGGTTGAGATAAAGGTGACTCTCCAGAATAAACCTCAACACCTTGATCTCTATAAGATTTTAAAGTGGCTTCTAATTCAGTTTGATTTTTACAAAGTTTACTAAAATTACTTTCTGTAACTTTCTGTATTAATTTATCAATGTTAACACTATATAAATCAGAAATAGTCATTAAATATGAATCCAATTCTTCAACATATTTCATTATTAATGTATGATTGCTTTTATTGTGTATAGCATTAATAATATCATCAATTAATTGTTTTATGTCTTCGATAACATGAGAATAAAAAGAGTTATCTTCTTTATATTTGTAATCTATTAAAATATCTTTTAATACAGGATTTGATTGTTTCTCTGTATAAACATAACCTAAGAAATGTGGAATACCATAAAGAAAAACGATTAAATCAGCTATTGCATCTACCATCCCTTTTCTTCCTTCTTTATCTAATGGATCTTTTTTCAAAATAGAAAATCCATCATCATAAAGTTCTTGAAGTTCATCGTATAAATTCATTGCTTGATTATATAATTTAGTATAGTTAGTTATAATCCCTTTTTCCATGCAACTAGAATATAAATTTCCAAATGCAGTATTAGTATCACTTATGTTTTTGTATGGTTTTTGCATAAAATCTCCTTTTTAATCATATCTAAATAAAATAACATTTAAAATAAAAATGTCAAAATCTATTGATAATTATTTATTTAATGTTATTATTTTTTCGATATAGGAGAATTAGCATGAAATATGGTAAATTTAACCAATTACTAGATAAAGATGATATAGAAAAAGAAATAAATCAATTTGAAAAACATTTAGCTCCCAAGTATATAGCAATGTATATGAAAATGGCAAAAGAAATTGTAAGTGAAATGTCTTATTGCTTGAGATTAAAAGTTGGCTCTATAATATTAACAGCAAATAATGAAATGTTAATGGGTTATAATGGTACACCATCTGGATTTGATAATGTTTGTGAATTACCGGGACAAAATGTTACTGATCCAAAAACTCTTCATGGTGAAGCAAATGGAATGTCAAAAGCTGAACAAAGCACTCTTAGTATAAAAAATGGAACATTATTTGTTACTAATATCCCTTGCATAGAATGTGCAAAAAGAATAATTCAAAGTGGAATAAAAAGAGTTTTTTATTTAGATGACTATAGATTAACAGAAGGTTTAGAATTATTGACTGATTTTAAATCTGGTGTACAAGTTATAAAATTAGACAAAGATTATAATATAGAGAAAATATATAGTCATTATAAAGTTGCACTTGGAGTTGAATCTGATTATGTATATAGAATTTTAAATGAAAAGATAAGTTTTTTAGAGAAAAGATTAGAACTATTAGAAAATAAAAAAGACTCATAAGAGTCTTTTTTTTTAAGCTGCTTTTTGAGTTAATTGTTCTCTAATATATTTTTTACCAAATGTTGGTTTTTTTAGATTTTTATTAACATTTATAAATTGAATAGATATTGGAGATTTATTTGAATCATGCAACCCAAGATTAACTTTATATCCAATTTTTGATAAATATTCAATTAATGAGTCAATAGAGAATTTATCAATTTTATAATTAACTAAATCACTGACTCTAGGTTGTTTAATATCTAAAATAGATTGAATTTCTTTTTGTTTAAGTCTATTATCTTTTATTATATTAACAATTGAAGAAATAAGTTTTCTTTTTATGTTATTTAAATATTCTTCTTGTGATTTTTCCTGATATTCAACAATTACATAACCAATTTTGTTTAAGTATTCAAGCAATGAATCAATAGAAAATTTGTCAATTTTGCCATTCATTAGATTACTGACTCTAGGTTGTTTAATATCTAAAATAGATTGGATTTCTTTTTGTTTAATTTTTTTATTTTTTATTAATTTTATTATTGCATTTGAAAGTTGAATCTTTAAATTTTGAACATAAATATCTTGAGTATCACTAATCATTTGTTGCATAAAAATCTCCTTATACTATACTCTGTTTCATTATATCTAGACAGGTTTGTGAAGTCAATAAAATATTACTAAAAATATAAATAAAATAAAAATTTAAAATTCTATTGATTTTTTTTTATGTATGGAATATAATCTAAATCCCCCAAATAACTATAATAAGATACACCCCATACACTACTAGACTCATAAGTTATCCCCCCAAAGGCTTATGAGTTTTTTTTTACATTTTTAATTTATTCTTTTTTTCTAAAATGTTCTTATTTTGATTTTCATCTTTATTTAAAAATTCATCTCTTAAAGATATAATATCTCTTTCTCTTTTATCTCTTGGTATTGATTTAACATACTCTAAAAATTTAATAGCAGATTCTTTATCTGAATCATTTATTAAAAAGTGATTATTAACAGTATTTGAAATATCAAAAGTTTTTGATTTATCTTCAGCATTATTCATCTGGTCTATAAATCCACGCATACATTTCCAGAAGTTATAGAAAGGTAATTTAATTTTAACCATGTTTAAATCATTATCTTGGACAACATAACCTTCTAATTGTCTTTTTGTAGTTAATGCGCTTTCCTTACTAACAGAATTATAGAATCCCATAAAAGATTTAAAGTTGTTAATTTGTACTAATTTTTTCTTAACTGGTAAATTTTTAAATTCTTTTGCAAATTCTAATAAGTGATCATAAGACATTTCAGAATATCTTAATTCTCTCTTTACTACACTTAATAATACTAAATGTGGTTTTTCATATTTAATGATATGTGGATCATTTATAGGATCATTAACTTCAAATATAAAATTTACATTATGTTTATTAGCAAATATTTTTAAGTATTCTAGTTCGCCAGAAGTAAATTGAGATTTAGCAATATTTTCAAGATATTGAGAAAATTCACCACCAATATCACTTTTAGATGCATATAATAATGAATGATTGCTTGAATCATATCCAATTAAACCTAAAAATCCATTTTCTTTTTCGTAAAGTGTAACTGGCATTTTAAATGTTCTTTCAATATTTTCAGCTTTAGCTGATTCTATTCCTCTTTCATTAATATTAAAGAATTTTTCAAATCCGCGAGCAACAATTTCACCTGTTAAATTATTGAAAAATAATCCTCTTGCATGGATAACTAATTCGTCATCAAATCTTTTATCAAAAAATGCTTGTTTTTTAAAGTTGAATGAAGATATATGAGGAAGATCTTCAAATATTTTTTCTCTAATAAGATCATTATTTCTTAATTCATTAATAATTTCTAATCCATTCTTATCATAATTGATTCTACTTGTTAAAAATTCACCCACACTACTATTTATAACTTTTGTTAAAAACATATTTTGTTCTTTTTCTTTTTTCATTATTAACTCTCTATTAAATATTTTATTATGTATATAAACTCCATCAAAACCATTTGAATCAAGTCTTAAAATCGGTAAGTTTCCACCATTTTCTACATCAGCTTCTAAAGCAAAACTCTTTTCATAACTATTGAAATCTAATTTATATTTATTTCTATGTCCATGAACTTGATACCATTCATTATTTTTATTTTTTTCTTGGAAGGCACCATCAACATTAAAAGCATAACTACCATGTCCTTTCATATATTCATCGAAATTTAATATATTAGGTCTATCTGGAACAGTAATTAACCCAGCATGTGATACAAATATTTTTTTATCATTATGTTTTAAAAATTTAAATAAATGAAGATTTCTATAAACTTCTTTCATTTTTTCATTTGAAAAATCAGCTTGCTTTAATTGTGGTAAAGTTTGTAACATAAATTCAGCAGGAGGTTTTAATAAATTATTGCTGTAATTATATAAGTGTTTTTCATGATTACCCATTATAAATATAAAATTTTTCTTATTTATATTACTTAAAACAAATTCTAAACATTTATCGTTTTCAATTCCTCTATCAATATAATCACCTAAGAATACATAAAGTTCATCTTCTTTTATTCCATTATTTTTTAGATAATTATAGATTGGATAAAAACAACCCTGTAAATCACCTATAAAGTGAATTTTTTTATAATGACTAACATCTTCAAGCAAATCTTCAGGAGATGCATTTATTTCTTTTAATGCTTCTTCTGGAGTTATTATTTTATTCTCAGGGAAATCTCTTTCTTCAAATAATTTATAAATATTTTTTATAGTTTCTTCTGGAATACTTTTATATCTACTTCTTTTCTTATTTCTTTCTAGATAAAAATTTAAATCTTCTAATTTGAATTGAACAATTTTATAGTCGTAATCATATTGATTTAAAATTTCAACAACTTCTTTAATGTCTTTGTTTTTTGGATTTAAGTTATCAATAATGATTTTACCACCTAATTGTAATCTAAATTTAAGTGCTTCTAAAAATTTAGCATAAACATAATCATTTTTATCTTGAGATAAAACAATGTTTCCTATATAGTCAGTTTGTAAACCAGAATAAATATTTCTAAGTGTATCCAATGAAATAGTTAATGCTTCTAATTCATTATTATTAATAAATGTACTTTTTCCAGTTCCCGGCATTCCTGATAAAAAATAAACAACTCTCATCTTCTAATATCCTTTTATTTATATATAATATAATTATAACATAAAAAAAAAATTTATGGTAGATAAAATATAAATTGACAGGTTTTTTTTTATGAAATATAATTCCACTAAAAAGGAGTATGTATGGAACATTCTATTAATATAAATGAGATCGTTAAACAAATTGGAATGCAAGAAGATGTAATAAAAAATGTTGCAAAAATTACTCCTATAGAATTCTTAGCTCCTATTGCTGGTGGTATAATTAATACTCGTATGTTTTTATACTTTAATGAAAAGATTTTAAGAAAACAAATAAATGGAAATCCAACAAAATATTTTTACGATTATATTAATGCAATTTTAAAAAATAAAGAAAGTAATTATAGAAATTTAGTGTTATTTGAAATTGATGAACTTTTAGATCATATTAAAGTTCCTGTAAATAAAAGTGATATTGAAAATTCTTATTTAGGAGAATTCTGCACTGCTTTAATTAGATCTCATATTTATCTTTTAAACAAAAGAAATATTCAAGTTAGAGAGTATAATAATGAACATTGTGATAGTGTTTTATATGAAATCGGAGATTTTGCACCTCAAGATAAATATAGAATAACTTTCTTACTTGGTTGTTTAGCTCATATGAATAACTTTGAAAAGATGGATTATATAGAGTCATTAGTGTTATATGGTAATGAATCAGAAAAACAAAAAGAATTAATTTTAAATAATTTTTATAATTTCGTAGACTATTTTATAGAAAAATATTCACATTATGATTTTGAAGTCTATTTAATATTGATTGCTATCTTAGCGATAAGAGCAGAATATATATTTAAATTTATTGAAGAATAATTTTATTCTTTTTTGGACATATTAATTTAAATTCTGATGCCAATTCATTATACATTGGTTTATATTTTGTATGTATTTTATTCCAATCATTATTGAATATAATATAATCCATTTTAATTTGTTCATAAAGATCATTACAACATTCAGGATTGATTTTTCCTTGTTTAGCAATATCAATCCCAAATTTTAAAATTCTAAAAGAATGCCATAACGATTTTAATGATACATTTAAATCGAAATCTTCTTCAACTATTAATTTTTTTTTTGCTTTTACATAGCTGTTAGAGCTTTTTGAAGATAAGCTTTCTCTTAATTGTTCTTTTTCAATTTTAAAATTATCAAAATGATTTTTAATTTCTTCGGATAAGTATTTTTCTGAATTTATAAAAATACATTCAAGTATTGATATTTCATGTTGTTTTAAAAGTTCTAAAAATTGTTCTTTTTTATAATTAGTAACTTCAAATTTAACACCATCTAATTCAAATGATTCTTGAAAATAATCTTTATCAGTTACAATAATAAAATCATAATCACTAGGTCTTTTATTTTTATATAGAAAAGAACCATAATGAAATGCTGCATCTGGATTATATTTATCTTTTATTTTTTGAATATACATTTTATAATTTAAATTGATTGTTTTTATATTTTAACATTTTTAAAGAATAAAAAAAGAGCCTTATTTCTAAGACTCTTTTAATTTTTTTTAACTATCCTTGTAGAAAAACTAGAGTAACATCCTGCTTAATCTAATTTCGGTTCCTATAAAGTCCTTTAATTTCAGACATCCATTCAATCTTTTTATCATCCTGATAAAAAATCCTAGATTATCCTTTTTCTATATTAAAGCTTCCATACCTTAAGACAGCATTTTATTTTAAATTCCTATAAAATAAATTTTGTTATTATTGTTGCTGACAATTTCATATTAGCAACTTTTTTTTAGTTGTCAATAGGTGTTCTAAAAATGACGTGCTTTTTTTGACTTATTTTTTTTCAATAATTATTTTACTTAATGATATTTAATGATAAATTATAAATAAATCAATAAAAAAGGATTTATTAAATGTCAAAAAAGATAGGATTTTATGAAAAAATAAATGATATTTCAGAAAATTTATTAAATTTAAAAGAAAAGCTTGAAAGCGTAGCAGTTGATTTTTTAAAAGAAGACGAAAAAATAGAATATTATAGAATAATGAATTTAATTGATTTCTATATTGCTACAATTTTAGAATTAGTAATGGAAGAAAATAAATCATTCATTACTGAAAATAAAGAATATGTTAGAGACATAATAAAAAATATTGAAGAGTTTATAGTTGCTGTTAATGATAATTTAACAATTTAGTCTTCAAATTTAATTTATAAAATGGAAAATATATGTCTAAAATAATTGAAAAACCCTATGATGTAATGATATTAATGACTGCAAAAATAATACATGATTTAAAATTAAATGAATCAGAGTGGGAAAATTTAATATTTGGAATGGCAACTATTTTTAAAAATGATATAAATGTAAAAAATGTTAATTATGCAAAAAAAATCATAAAAGATCAACTCATAGAAGTTGAAGGTGAATTTTTTAAGAAATATTCTAATACATTAAAAACAATGCCAGATTTTTTAAAGTGTTATTGCAAGTTAGTTGATTGGGTATTGCAAATAAACTTAAAAAGAGAAAGATTATTAAAGGCTAAATATAAAAAAACTGTAGCTAAACATATATTGACCGAAGAAATGCTAGTTGCCAATAAATTTTTTAAAAATCAAGAAGCAGTTAAATCTTTTAATTTAGATAAAATAATAGACATAAGCATTAAGAACTACATAAAGTAGCTCTTAATAAAAAAAGCCATATTAAATGGCTTTTTAAAATAAATCATAATTTTTAAGTTTAAACTAAATCATAATTTTTAAGTTCTTTTTTGATATATGAGTATAATATAGGTGCTGCTATTAAACCTATAATTCCAAATATTGCTTCCATTAACAACATTGAAATTAATAATTCAAAAGCCTTAGCTTCAATTCTTCCACCTATTATTTTAGCATTTAAGAACCATTCAAATTTATGAATAAATATTAAATACAAGAATGCTACTAATCCTACATTTAAAGAGACTGATAATCCTATTATTAAAACAATTACATTTACTAGTATATTTCCAATAATAGGAATTAAACCTAAAAAGAAAGTTAAAAATATAATTGTTTTTGTAAATGGAAAATGAACATCAAATAAAGGCATTACAAGTAACAAAAATATTGAAGTCATTATAGTATTAAACAAAGCGATACCTGCTTGTGCAACAATTACATGTTTAAATGATTCAACAAGATTATTTAATTTACTTCTTAAAGTTAAAACAAGTTTTTTATCACTTGGAATATAATTGTCAGCAGCTACCATTATACCAATTATCATAGCAATTATCATAGTTATTAATGTATGAGTTGCACCTTTACTGAAATCTCTGATCAAAATAAGATTTGATTGTATAAATGCTAAACCATCTGATTTAATATTGTTAGTGTCAGGTAAACTAGATGCAATTTCTGGAGATATTTCTTTAAATGTATTATCTATAATTATTGCTGTTTCATTAATTAAAATATCTGGATTATCTAATGTTTTACTTATCCAATGAAATAAATACATAGATGATAGAGTTAAAACTGTTATTATAAGGACAGAGATTGTAACTGTTGCTATAAATTTAGAATATTTACCTAATTTTAAATAATTAGATATAAAAAATTCAAAATATCTCATCATTAAATATGTAATTAAACCAGCTATTAATGCTGGAAATAAACCGTATGACATTAAAAACAAAAAACCAAAACATATCAAAAATATTACTGATATATCAAACCCATATTTTTTTATCATTTAATTAACTCCTAAATTAGATTTACATTATATAAAATTTAAAATAAAAGTAAATAATAAATTTAATGCTTTTACTTTTTTTTTAAAAAATATATATTATAATATTAGAAATAACATAAATATTTATTATGGAAAGAAAAGAAAAAAAGATTGTTAACTTTCAAATAGAAGTTCATACTGTAAATAGAGTTTATGTGTCAAAAGTTTATACAGAAAAAAATTATATACCATATAAAGATGAACCTTTTGAAAAAGCGTTTTGGGTTATATATGATAAATCAAAAAAAATAAAAACATTAACAGAAGAGTTTCCTATTTTTATAGATGATAAAGAAATTTTCATAAACCCTGTCAATATTGAATTTATACAAGTTTATAAAAATATATCTGCAAAAGAAATTATTAATGAAGGCGTTTATTACATTTCAGATTTTCCTTATAAAAAGTATTATCAAAAATCTAAAAGTTGGTTTTAAGTAGTATTGATTATTTTTTTTAATAATATATAGTTTTCTAAAATAAAAGGAGATTGTATGCCAGAGCTTCCAGAAGTGCAATGTGTAGTAGACACTTTGAAACCAATAAATTTAAAAGAAATTGAAGATGTTATAGTACTAGATAAAAAATTAAGAGAGCCAGTACAAAATGATTTAAAATCTAATTTAAAAGATAAAAAAATATTAGAAGTTCAAAGAAGAGGAAAGTTTATTATTTTCAAATTAAACAATGGTTTTATTGTTTCTCATTTAGGAATGACTGGAAAGTTTTTAATTCAAAAATCAATTATAGAAAATAAATTTAATAGAATAATTATAAAATTTAAAGATAATACTTATTTAATATATAATGATATTAGAAAATTTGGATTTATTACATATGAAAATAATATGGAAGATAATAAATATATAAAAAAACTAGGAATAGAGCCATTATCAGATAATTTAAATGGAGAAGTTTTATTTAATCTTTCAAGAAATAATAAAAAAAATATAAAACAATTTTTACTTGATCAAAGTTATATTGTAGGATTAGGTAATATTTATGTAATTGAATTAATGTATTTATGTGGAATAGATCCATTGTCAAAAGCAAAAGATTTAACAAAAGATATATGTAATAAACTATCTAGTGAAATAAAAAGAATCTTAACAGATTCAATAAAACTAGGTGGTTCTTCTATATCTGATTATAGAGATGCCAATGATAAAGAAGGTAGCTTTCAAGATAATTTTTTTGCATATGGTAGAAAGTTCGATGACAAAGGACATAAAATAGAAAGAATTAAACAAAATGGAAGAAGTACATATTATTGTCCTATTTGTCAAAATAATAATTTGACTTAAACTTGTAAATTAGTTATAATTAAAGAATAAACAGAGGAATGAAGTAATGTTCACAACTATTCGATTATCACTCTTATTATTAAGCTCACTATTACTTAGCTTGGGCTAGCATCTATTCGTCTGCATTTTGGACAATAGATGTCCAGATGCAGAGTTGATCGAATTATTTCTTTTATTAACTGTGCATCTGGGACCCAAAAGGTCCTTTTTTTATGCACAAATTGTGTAGGATATAGTTCAACCATAAATATCGTAAGTTGTTGATTTAAAAAGAAAAAAAATTAAAAATATTTAAAAAAGTAGTTGACAAGTGAAAAAAGTTTAGGTAGAATATGTAGTATGAAGAGTTGAGAAAGAAGTTAAAAATAAAAGCACTCTTGAATCAAAAATTCAAAAGAAGTTATATTTTAAAAACAATTAAAAGTTGTTTTAACTTATAAAACTCTTCAAAATGCGGAAATGGTGGAATGGTAGACACGCTAGTTTAAGAAGCTAGTGCCGAAAGGCGTGTGGGTTCGAGTCCCACTTTCCGCACCAAATTAAAGCCCGTCTGGCGGAATGGTAGACGCAGCCGTCTCAAAAACGGCTTCCTTATGGAGTGTGAGTTCGAGTCTCACGGTGGGCACCAAATATATGCGTTAATGGTGGAATGGTATACACGATGGTCTTAGAAGCCATTGCCGAAAGGATTGTGAGTTCGAGTCTCACTTAACGCACCAAGTTAAAAAGTTATGCGGAAGTGACGAAATGGTAGACGTAGCGGTCTTAGAAGCCGCCGCTGTAAAGCGTGAGGGTTCAAGTCCCTCTTTCCGCACCAATTTGTAATTATCCCCGGATGGTGGAATAGGTAGACACAGCAGACTTAAAATCTGCCGGCGCAAGCCGTATCGGTTCGAGTCCGATTCCGGGGACCATATTAAAATGTTCAATATCGAAGGTTCGAATCCTTCTTCAGTAATAAAATACTGAATGGTGAAGCTGGTAGACACGTTGTTGAAATACATCAAAAATATTGAACTTATGCCCGAGTGGTGAAATGGTAGACGCGGAGGACTTAAAATCCTCTTCCTTATGGAGTGTCGGTTCGAGTCCGACCTTGGGCACCAAATATGTTATATAAACTTGCAGTTACGAAAGGTTGATATGAACTTAAGAAATGCTGCTTTATAAGAACTTTAATAGTTCCTCTTTCGGAAGAAAGGTAAAGTGCGGGTATTGATTATCAATTTTATAACATATAATGCGGGAATGGCGGAATTGGTAGACGCGACGGACTTAAAATCCGTTTCCTAATGGAGTGTGGGTTCGAGTCCCACTTCCCGCACCAGATAAATTGAGTTGTACTGTTATGCAGAAAGTTTTGAAACATACTAATTTATTTTCTTCTAGTATTATCAAAATGAAACTCAGAATGAGAATGGCGAAACGGTAGCCGCAACATCTAACAAGTAGATGTGCTGAAAAGCGTGAGAGTTCGAATCTCTCTTCTCATTATTTTTTTAATATAAAGACTCTTAATGAGTCTTTTTTTATTTCTTTTATTATTATCTAATTCGAGGACGATTTTAAAAAAGGTAAAAAATAAAAAAAGCCACATAGTGGCTTTAATTTTTAGATTATTGATTATCTCAATAACTGAAGTGCTGCTTGTGGGAATGAGTTAGCAATACTTAATGTTTGAATTGCTAACTGTTGTTGTGTCTGATATAAAGATAGTTTTTTAGTTTCTTCTGCTATATCAGCACCTTCGATTCTAGCAGCCGCAGCTTCTAAGTTCTCTCTCAATTTATCAATGTTAGAAATTCTAGCATTAAATCCACTTTGTTGAGCACCTAAAATAGACTGATTAGTACCTACTGTTGTCAATGCAGTATCTAAAGCAGTTATAGCTGCTGCTGCTTGTGTAGAACTTGTTAAATCAATTGTAGCTGCATCAATACCTAATGTTGCAGTATCGCTTTGTGCTATATTAATAGTAGTAGTATTACCAGAGTTAATACCTGATTGAATATTTACTGATGCTGCTGCACCACCTACTAGATTTTTACCAAATAATGTAGCATTATCAACTACGTCATCTAATTGTCCTTGCAATTCAAGGAAAGTGGCTTGAATAGCATCACGCTGTTCTGTTGATAAAGTATCACTTGAAGCCTCTAATGCAAGTTTTTTCATCTGATCAATTAATGATGTACTTGTTTCTAAAGCCTTAGATGAAACTTCAATTAAAGAAAGACCTGAACTGATATTCTTTTTAACAACACCATAAGCAGAATTGTCATAGTTTAATTTGGCAGCAATAGCAATACCAGCAGGATCGTCAGCGGCTGATAAAATTCTCTTACCAGTAGAAATTCTTAAACTTGTTTCATTTAAATCATTTGTTATTTTATTTAATACGTTTGCTATTGAACTAGCATATGAGTTTGATGATATTGTAATTGGCATTTTATTTCTCCTATTTATGTTTAATTTTAAACAGATTTTGTTCTGTATATTAAGGTTATCGACAAGTAATTAAATAACTTTAATTTTTTTTTAATAATTTTTTTCTATTGACTAAATTAGATAATTAAATCTTTAAAAAAGTTGAATTATTTAATATATATAATATAATTTACAATAATAAAATAATAAAGGAGAATTAAATGCATAAACAATTAATTATATTAGGTTCTGGACCTGCTGGATATACTGCTGCTATTTATGCTGCTAGAGCAAATTTAAAACCATTAATAATAACAGGTATGCAAGTTGGTGGACAATTAACTACAACAACAGAAGTGGAAAACTGGCCGGGTGGTAATCATAACCTTCAAGGTGGTGAATTAGTTGCAAATATGAAAGAACATGCTGAAAGAATGGGTGCTGAAATTAAATTAGATACTATTGTGAAAGTAGATTTAAAAAATAAACCATTTAAGTTAATTGGTGAAAAGGAAGAATACACTTGTGATTCATTAATAATATGTACTGGAGCTTATGCTAAATATTTAGGAATAGAAAGTGAAAAAAAATATCAAGGACTTGGTGTTTCTGCTTGTGCTACTTGTGATGGTTTCTTTTATAAAGGTCAAGAAGTTGCTGTAGTTGGTGGTGGTAATACAGCAGTTGAAGAAGCGTTGTATTTAGCTAATATTGCTGAAAAAGTTACTATTATCCATAGAAAAGATAAATTTAAAGCAGAAAAAATATTACAAGATAGATTATTCAAAAAAGTAGAAGAAGGTAAAGTAGAAATAATATGGAATCATGAAGTTAAAGAAATATTAGGAAATGATTCTGAAGGAGTAAATTCATTAGAGTTAATTTCAAATTCAGGAGAAATAAAAAGAATTCATGTATCAGGTTTATTTGTAGCAATAGGTCATGCACCAAATACAAAATTATTTGAAGGTCAGTTAGAAATGGATAATGGTTATATAAAAACAATGAATGGTAATAAAGGAAATTTCACCGCTACAAGTGTTGATGGTGTTTTTGCTGCTGGTGATGTTATGGATAGTGTCTATAGACAAGCTATAACTTCTTCAGGTACTGGTTGCATGGCTGCTCTTGATGTTGAAAAATATTTATCACATTAAAAAATAAAAAGCACTTTTAAAGTGCTTTTTTTATTTTAATCATAATGTCTTGATTTACATTTCTATCGTTAATAATTAAAAACTTTTTATTATAAAATTTTAATTGATTTTTAAATTCATTAAAAAACCAATCTCTGTCTTTTTGATCTTTAAAATACCTATGAAAATCATCAATCCATTCATTATTGTTATCTAAAAGTAAATATAATCCATCTTTTTGTCTATTAATTAAATCGTCAAAAATATCAGTTTCTTTTTGATTAAATAATTTCATATACCAAATTTTAGTAGTAATTATATCTGTATCATGAATGCAATAATAAAGAGCGTCTTTTCTTATAGTGTTTTGTGATGCTAATTGCCCTCTTGCTATATTTAATAAATCATTTTCATTAAGGTCTTTAGATTTCTCTTTTATATAATATTCTGCATATTCTTTAACAAATAAAGTATCTAAAAAAGTACTTAAATTTTTAGCGAGAGTTGTTTTACCAGTAGATTCTCCACCTACAATATAAATATCTTTAATATAATATTCACGAGATGCGTTAGGCAAATAATTATAGACTTCTTTTAATTTTGAATAGTTTCCATTTTCATATTCTTTATACGCATTTCGAATAATAGTTGCAGAAATAGGAATATAATCTCTTTCTTTGTCTACCATAATAAATTGGCAACCAATAACTTCTGCTAATTTTTTTATGTAATCCATTGAACCAATAATATAATCTGGTTTATAACCTACATTTCTAATGATAGTTTCTTTCCAAAAATCCCAAAAATCTTCAGCATCTTCTGGTTCTTGGTAAGTTTCTATATCAATTCCTTTAATTATAATATCTTTAAATTCTTTTTTTAAAATATTAACTCTTGCTTCTAAGCTCATTGTTTCAATTTCTTTAGGTAAATTATCAACCAAAACTGTCAATTCATCTGAAAAATTTTTAGCGAAATTTATCATATAAACATGACCATTATGTAATGGCATAAATTTACCTATAACAACACTTCTTATAGTATTCATTGTTAAAACTCCAATCTGTTTTGTTTTAAATTATAGCATTTTAAAAAAGTCTTTACAATAAAAATTATATTTATTAATATCTATACTAGTAATAAACTTATCAACAAAAGTCATTTCAAATAAATTTAAATTATTTAAATCACCATTAATTAATCCTAGCAACATAGATAACTCATTATTATAAACAGAATACCATAAATCAGAGTCAATGATTTTTTTATTATAAAAATTACAAATATCTTTATAATAAATTTTTTTATTTAATGAAACATTATAAATACTTAAAGAAAAAGGATTAGAATAGTCTGACATTATCTTAGCGGCTATATGTAAAGGTGTATAATCAAATGAAAGACCAATGTTATCTTCAGGAAGTTCTTTTAATTCTTTTATATTTGAAATAACCTTTGTTATTAAACTATTTTTATTGTTTTTAAAGTTTTCTTCAACTAAAAGTCCAAATCTAAATATTTTTATATTATTAAATTTATTATAACAAGATAATAAAAATTCAGAAAGCCATTTTGTTTGAGCATATCCATTATAAAGAATTTCATTATCAACTTTTAAAGGTTCTTCATTAAAAATTGAAAATTTACTATGAGTTCCAGAAACAAAAACAGATAATGTTGATGCATAATAAATATATTTCAATTTGTTTTTAAAACTAAACTTTAAAATATTTATAGTTGATTTTACATTATCATTATAAAGATCTTCAAAAGTTAAAAGGTTGTTAACTTTAGCTGCACAATGATATATATGAGTTACTTCATTTGATAAATAATTATACAAGTCTTCTTCAATTCCAAATAAATCATCTGAAAGATCTTTTATTTTTATAAATTTAATATTGTCATAATTTGTAAAATTATCACTTCTTACTAAACAATAGATTAATGAGTGTTTAGATTTTATTTCATTTAAAAGTTGAGAACCAAGATTACCAGTAAATCCTGTTAATAAAGCAACATTTGTATTATTTATATTAGTTGAATTTTCTAAATTTATAGGCTCTAACTTATTTAATAACTCATTTTTAGTATAAATTTTATTTTCTTTAAAATTTAAAATATCTTCAATTGTGTTTTTTTTCATTAAATAATCGTATGGAATATTAAAATTATTTTTTCTTAGTTCTATTTGTAAAGTAATAAAATCAATCGAGTCAGCGCCTAAGTCTCTAAATGATAAATCTGAACTGATTTCTGTTATGTCTAAATTTAATATTTCTGAATATATCTTAGCTAGAACAAAATAGCTGTTTTCTGAAGATAATTTTTTTATATCATTTTTGCCATTAATAGTTTTTGGTATTTTTGAATTAATAAAATAATGTGGAATCATGTATGCTGGAATTTTTTTTGAAATATAACTTATTATTTTTTCTTTTGTTATATTACCTTCATAATAGGCATAAATTTTTTTATTTGAGTAAACAACAGAAATACTTTTTATTTCATCAATTAAATTTATTTGTTGTTCTATCTCTTCAAGGCAGATAAGTTGACCATTATGTTTTATTTGTCTATCTATTCTACCTATAAAAATAATTCCATTTTTTGTTTCTTTTACCTTATCACCAGACTTATAATAAGTTTTATTATTTATTCTTAAAAATTTAGATTTAGTAATGTTTTTATCTGTGTATCCTTTTGCCAATTGAATACCAGAAATATATAATTCACCTTCTTCTTCTAGTTGACATTTTATTAGATTTTCATTCAAAATTAAATATTCAACATTATTAAGTGGTTTACCAATATATGGAACATCCCAATTGCTATCACATATAGAATAACTAGTACAAATACTTGCTTCAGTAGGTCCATAAACATTTATAAGTTTAAAATGTTTAGAATATTTTTTAATCATTTCAGCACTTGCAACTTCACCACCAATAACAATTGTTTTAATGGTTTTTAGATCATTTGGTTCAATCAGTTTTAAATATGAAGGTGGAATATCAATATAATCTATAGAATTTTTATTAAGAAATTCAGTAAATTTTTTAGGTTCTGTTATTATACTATCATTAATGTATAAAGTAGACCCTGAATAAAATGAGCAATAAATATCTGAAAGAGATGCATCAAAATTTATTGATAAAAATAAAAATATATTTGAATTATTTAGATTAAACAATTTAGTTTGTTGTGAAATTACATTATCTATTCCACTAAAAGTTAATACAACTCCTTTAGGATTTCCAGTAGTTCCTGACGTATAAATAGTATATATCTCTTTGTTTAAATTAAAAGGTATAGATATATCTAATTTTAGTTTAGTATTGTTTTTTATTTTTAAAATTTGATTTATTGTTATTTTTGTTATTTTATTATTTAATTTTATATCATTTACAAAATAATCGTTAGTTATTATTAAATCTATTTTAGAATCTTTAATAATAAAATTTAATCTATCTTCGGGAAGATTAGGATCTAATGGAATAAATGAACTATTTGATAGTGTAAATCCAAATACAGACATTACATAATCAGCAGATTTATCTAAATATATTCCAATTTTTTTATTTTTAAAGTTACAACTCCTTAAAGAATTATAAAAATTTAAAAAATCTAAATAAGTATATGTTTTATTGTTTTTATAATCAATGACAGCATCTTTATTCATATTTAAAAATGCTTTTTTATATATAATATTTTTAAAATTTTTATTTTTCATTGTATGTCCTTAACAAAAATTTTTATTTAAATAGTAGAAACTTAATATCATTATTAAAACAGGATCATACGTTGACTGTCTTTTGCTATCATATTTAATATCGTTTATTATATTAATTATTTTTTTATAATCAACTACTTCACTGTTAATAATTGAATCTGAATGTAAAACATCCATTATATGTGTGAAAAAAGAATTATTGCCATTCCAGCTTAAAATTGGTGGAGCAATAAATGGATGTTTTTGTTTTTCAAAAATATTATTTGAAATAAAAGGTTTCATTGTTTCTTTTAAAATATATTTTTCAATATCGTCCTTTATTTTATAGTTAAAAGGTATTTTTCTAACATATTCAAATAATTTTCTATCTAAAAATGGAACTCTTCCTTCTATAGTATGAGCCATTTCTAATTTATCGCCCAAAGCATTTAATATGTAATTACTCATACAAATTTTAGACCATAAAATACTTGAATTAAAAACTTTATTAACTTTATTATCAAGATTATAAAATTTTATTATTTCACTTGCTGGGTCTATATTTAAAAATTTATTTTTAAAATCTTGTTTTAATACATCATTATGTATTTTATATCCTATAGAATATTTAGCTTTTATAAAAGCAGGAACATAATTTAACAATTCAAATATTTTGTCTGTATTTAAAATATCATTATCTGGTATTTGCAAGCCACTTAAATAAGAGTTTTTATTATATATGTCTAAATTGTTATCTAATTTAAAATGAGAGTATCCAAAAAATATTTCATCTGAACCCTCACCACTTAATGAAACCTTAACACCATCTTCTCTCATTTTTTTAAATAATAAATATTTAGAAGCAACATGTAAATTTATACTAAACTGTTCTGAATGAAATATTGAATTTTCAAAGTTTTCAAGCAAAATATCTGGATTAACAAATATCGGATTAAATTTAAAATTATACATATCTGCCATTTCTTTAGCATGTGAATATTCATCAAAAATACCTGAATTTTCAAAACTTATTGTGTAGCAATCTTTATTTTTTAAATACTTTGAAGAAATTGCTAGTATACTTGCAGAATCAATGCCACCACTTAATGATATTCCTATTTTTTTATCTGTAAGTGTTCTTATTTTTATTGAAGTATCAATTTCTGTATAAAGATTGTGCTTAATTTCTTCTATATCATCTATATAATTTTCTTCATATTTTATTTCAAAATATTTATATTCTTCTAATTTTTCTTCATTAATATCAATAATTAAAACTGTTCCCGGTTGAACTTGTTTAACATTTTTAAAAATCGTATTATATGTATCATGATATTGCATTGTGAAAACATAATATAAAGACTCTTGGTCAAAGGATAATCTATTTAAACATAAAAAAGATTTTATTTCTGAAGATAAATATATTTGTTTTTCATTTATATAAAAATAAATTGGTTTAATTCCAAAAGAATCTCTTCCTATATAAACTTTATTTATATTTTTGTCATATAAAATAAAAGAAAACTCGCCATTAATTTTTCCATTTTCTAAATATTTAAATAATAAACCTAAAGAGTACAAATGAATAATTAATTCAGAATCTGATTGAGTTTTAAATTTTAATCCAAGTTCTTTTCTTATTTCTTCATAATTGTAGAATTCGCCATTAACAACAGCAAAAATTGATTTATTTGAATTACTTATTGGTTGAGTAGTTAAATTGCCTGTTATACTTAATAAGTTATGCCCTAATCCAACATTTTTAAATATTTGATAGTTAGATTTATCCATACCTCTATGAGATATAAATTTTAAAGAATTAATTAAAAAATTTTCATCTATTTTATTATTAAAAGAAATTTGCCCTACTATGCCACACATTTAATATACCTATTTAGAATTTAAAAAATATTTTTTTATCGCCTTTTTCACTTAAATTAAATGCATTCTCCCATTCTTCAATAGGAAATTCTTCACCAAATAAATGAATAAAATCATTGTAATTATTAATAGCATAATTTATAGAGAATTCAAAATTATGATAATATAAAGATTCTATAATTATTTCTTTTTTTAAGTAATTATATAAATTTATTTCAACATAATTTCTTAATCTGCTTTTAATTATTAAAGTTCCATTAAATTTTAATATTCTTGATATTTCATCAAATATTTTTTTATTAGGCAATGTTTCAATTATATAATCAAAAGAACAATCAGGAATATTTTCTGTGTTCTCTATTAATTTGACATTATATCCATTTTTTTTCATTATTGAATAAGTTAACTGACCTATTCTATTCTCGCCTAAAACTGCACCTAAATTATCTTTACTTATAAATTTGCTTTTTAATGGAGCTAAAGATGCTGCTAAAGGTTCAATATATGCCGATAATTTAGCATTTAAATTTGAAGGAAATTTATAAACTTGATCTTCATTTACAATAACAAATTCTGCAAAACACCCATCATGCTCTAACCCTAACATGCTATTGTCTTTAAATATAGGATTGACTACAACATAATCACCTTCATTAAAATTTAAAGAATTAGATTTAAAAATAGTACCAGAGAATTCATGCCCTAAAGTTGTTTCTTTATCAACAGGTATAATACCATTAGAAACAAATATGTCAGTTCTGCATATTCCTGCCTTATCAACTTTAATAATTACTTCTCTATTATTTAATTTGTCTTCTAAATCTTTATATTCTTGATATTTTAAACTAACTTTTCCATTTTTTATAGATAATTTTTTAAATTCCATTTTATTATTTCCTATTAATCATTAATATTATAACATTTAATTAAAAATATTAAAATTTAATAAATCAAATATTTCATCTACGTTTTTTAAATATTTTCTATACTCAACATCTAAATGTTTTAAATTTAAAGTATCATTTTCTACTTGTTCATGAAAATTTTCAATCAAATTTAAATAATTTGATAATTGATTCTCTCCATTATTAAGTTTAGATACTTGAGATAAAATGTCTAGTTTTTTATATAAATGTCTTGCATATATATACTTCAAACGAGGTTCTTCATTACTCATGAATTCAATGAGATCTTTTAATTTAAAATCTTTAAAATAAATATCAAAATCTTCATTATAAAAAGAATACATAGCATTATCAAAACAAGAATTATTTAAAAATATTTTATCCCAAACTTTTTTTCTAAAATTCCATTCTGAGCTTTTTATATTTTCTGGTTTATCCGTGTTATCGTAATAATCAAATTCATGTAATCCTAGTTTTTCCAAATCTTTATCTATATCTAAATTTTTTGGTAGATTTATTTTATAATAAGTGTTTTTTCCTAAAGATATAAATCTTATTTTATATTTATAATTTTCTTTTGCTGTATTAAGTGAATACATTAATTTATAAAAAGTTAAATCATCAGTAAAGTGAAAAATTGGAAATTTTTCTTTATCTAGAGAAGTAAATAAATTCATTTGTATAAGTTTTTCAACAAGTTCTTGATAATTAATAGATTTAAGTTCATAGTCATTTACAGAAAAATAATCTATTACTTTTATGCAATCTTTAATAATAACTTTTTTTAAATGTAAAAATATTCTATTTTCTATTAGTTCTCTTAATTGAAAATTTAGTTTTTTAATTTTTAAAGAATTAGTTCCTTTATAAACATATGCATTAAATATTTGAGTGCTCATTATTAACCTTCTTCATTATTTAAATTATCAATTTTAAATTTATTATATAAGATTTCATTTAATATTTGTTCGTCATTAATTATTTTAATTGAATCAATAAACTCTTTATTATCTAAAACATTATATGTAGTTAAAAATTTTCTACTTTCTCTTTCTACTGAATAATATTCTGCAAAACTTGCTTTCCTCAATCCTTTATGAACTTTATCTTTTCGTTCTTGATCACTGTTTAAATAGTAAGAATGAAAAGATTCAATAATTTTTGATTTAGTTGATGGGATAACTTTTAATATTTCTTCTAAATTATTATTTTTACTTATAATTGAGAATGATATTACTTGTTGGTTGATAGACGCCATAGAATCTTGTAAATTATATAAAAATTCCCAATCAATAGCTCTTTGTTTCCATTCAACTTGTTTTACATTATCTGGTTTATCTGTATTATTCCAATAACCATATTCAAAAACATTTTCAAGTTGAAGCATACTTTTATAAAGGTCATGTTCTCCAGCAAGGTAAAATAAAGTTTTATCATCTATAGTTCTAAACCATAAAGTGGAACTAATATCATTTACTTCTGAAAAATCAGCATCTGGATATTTGCTATAGAAATCAAATATTTGTGAATAAATATTTATTAACTTATTCTCATAAATCTTATCTTTTTTAATTTTATAAAATGAAGAATAAGATTTTAGTGTAGCTGTAATATTTTCTTGATAACTTTTAAATCTAAAATAAAATTCCATTAAGTTTTTATAAAACTTTTTACTAACATTTTTAGTTTCTATTTCTCTATAATAATCAATAACTTTTTGGATGTCTTTATGTGAAAATAACAAAATGTCTGATAATTAAAGATAATGTATTTTCAATTAATGTTTCTTCTAAAATTTTTCTTAATATATCATTAGTTTGATTAGTAATTGAAACAATATTATTTGATTTACATTTTAAAATAAAAGCATCTTTAATTTTATAAGACATATAATTCTCCAAATTTATAAAATTATATAAAAAACAGCATTAAAAGTCAATAAAAAAGGCTTTAAAAAGCCTTTTGTTTTAAAATTGAAATTGCTACATCTAACATTCTATTTGAAAATCCCCATTCATTATCATACCAAGCCATAACTTTTACAATATTATCATTTACCATTGTATGTTTAGAATCAAATATACTAGAATAATTGCTATGATTAAAATCAATAGAAACTAAATCTTCAGAATTATATCCAATAACCCCTTTATATATCTTTTGTTCAACTTTATTTTTAAATAAATTATTAATATCGTCTTTAGAGACATTTTTATTAATTACACAAGTTAAATCAACTAAAGAAACATTAGGTGTAGGAACTCTTACAGCCATTCCATTTACTTTACCATTTAATTCAGGAATAATTAATCCGATAGCTTTTGCTGCTCCAGTTTTAGAAGGAATCATTGATAAGTTAGCTGCTCTGGCTCTAAATAAATCACTATGGTCTGTATCTATTAATCTTTGATCGCCAGTATATGAATGTATAGTTGTCATTAAAGCATTGTTTACATTATATTCTGAATGTATTATTCCAAGTATAGGAGCAAGACAATTTGTTGTACAAGATGCATTTGAAATAACAAGATCATTAATACTTATTGACTCATCATTTACTCCATAAACAACCGTTTTGTCTGCATTTTCACATGGCGCAGAAACAAGGACTTTTTTAGCTCCAGAATTGATATGCCCTATTGCCTTTTCTTTTGTAGTAAATTTTCCTGTACAATCAAAAACTAAATCAACATCTAGTTCTTTCCAAGGAAGATTCTCAACTTCTTTTATTGAATAATAAGGTATTTTATGATTGTTTATAAAAAGTTGATTGTCAGAATGACTTATATTTCTTGAAAATTTACCATGTACACTGTCATATTTTAAAAGATGAAATGAATGTTCTATTTTTGCTAAATCGTTAATTGCAACAATTTCTATATAACTTTTATAATGTGGTTGTTCATAAAATGCTCTTAATATATTTCTTCCAATTCTTCCAAAACCATTTATAGCAATTCTGATCATTTTTATTCTCCTTTAGATATAGAAAAATTATATTACATTTTTTTTAAAAAACAATATTATAAAAAGTATTTTATTTTAAGGAAATATATGTTATTCTAATAATTGTAAGTATAAAAAAGGATTCATTTATGTATATGGAAATTGGAATATTAATAGCGGCTTCAATAACAATAATTATATTATCAAGTTTATTTGCACTTGTAGAGTCTGCTATAATGATTATGGACGATATAAAATTTCATTTATTTATAAATAGAAGTGATATTAAAGATAAAATAAAAAATCGTGTGCAACAAATAATGAATAAAAAAGATAAACATGTAACTGCAATGGTTGTTTCTATTACATTTACAAGTATATTAGGAAGCTCATTGTTGGGTGCTCTATCTGCTAAATATTTATCTAAGGAACATGTTATTATATTTACAATTTCATTAACATATTTTATGTTAGTTTTTGCAAGAACTCTACCAAAAATTGTAGCAAGTTATGATTATGAAAAAATATTAATAAAATGGTCTTGGGTTGCAAGATTATCTTATTTTATAAATTACCCTTTTATCTTATTAACTTTAATGTGGGTAAAGATATTTAAATTAGAATCTAAAAGACAAATGAGTCTTAATGAACTAAAAATGATTATAAAACATTATCGTAAAAATGGAATTATAGATAAAGCAGAACAGAAAATGCTTGAAAAAATATTCGTTATAAAACAAGCAAAAATATCTGACGTAGTTGAAAAAATTGAAACTATTACTTTAGATTATAATGAATTTATTGATAATTATAAATATGCATTTGAAAATGATAAAAACAAAAGATTCTTTGTAAAAAATGAAGGAACTATAACTGGTATAGTATTTTATAGGGATGTTGCAGCCGAAATAGTAAAAGGAACTACAAAAGATCTAAAAGTTTCAGACTTCTCAAGACATGCAATTGTTTTAGATGATGACGATAACTTAATGGACGCAATAGTAGAATTGAAAGAAAAGAATTCTACATTAGGTATTGTTATAGATGAAGAAACAAATACACCAGTAGGAACAGTAACCTTGAAACAAATATACAATCACATATTAAGTTCAGAATAACTAATAAAAAAGCAGTTTAAAACTGCTTTTTATATTTTTAACATTTTATATATTGAAATAAAATTTGAACATTGATCTATTATATCGTTAGGCATTATTTCGAATTTATTTAATTTTGAAATATCTACATTATCAAAGAATAGCTCACCTATATCTCTATAAGACTTGTATTTACGATAATTTTTTAAATCCATTTGTGCTATATTTCTAAAGTTTCTCAAATCATAGCTAGAAAAAGAATGTTCAGAAAAGCTATCCGGTGTTATATTTTTTTTATTTTTTAAATCAAATTCTAGAACAATATTTTTTTCTTCTAAATAATAGATATTATTTTCATTTTTTAATTTCTTATCTAAATCATTAATTAAAATAATTATTTCATTTTTATTTTTTTTATATAATAAATAAATATTTATATTTTCGTCATAACCTATAAGTTGAAATAAATTATTTTTTTTTATTTCTGTAGTACCATCTCCTAAACCTTTTGATTCTCCTTTTTTTTCTATGTATGAATGAAAAGGAATAAATGATGATTTAAAATGAATATATTGAATTTTTAAGTTATCTTCTATATAAAATAGCTCCATTTGTTCTATATTCTCTGTTTTTACAAAATTAAATGAAGATTTTCCTTCATTTAAAAATACAGTAAATAAACTTTTTTTATTGAAATTTTGTAAACCCAAATAATAAATGTCTTTATCTATTAAAAATAAGTTTATTTTTTCAATGTCAGAATTTTTAAATTTGCTGTCTAATAATAAACTTTTTATGTTCATATTTAATACCTTAAAATTTTATATATGCCTTTATCAAAAACATAATATTCTTTAATAAAAAATTCTTGAAATTCATATATAGATAAATCTAAATTAAAATAATTAATATTCTTTGAATTTTTATCAATAATTTTTAATATAGTTATATGATTTGAATTGTTAATAGTTAAAGTTTTTATAATATAGTTTTCATTAGAAAATGTTATATTATTCTTTTTTATTAATATTGAAAAATTATCTTTTATGAATTTAACAAAAAATATACCTAATCTATTATTAAATTTAATATTTTTTAAATCAACAATATCTTTTAAGAAGAACTCAATGTAATTTTCAGAATTATTAATGTTTTCGATAAACAAAAAATCGCCAGAATTTAAATTTTTAATTTTCATTTCTAAAATATTTGAATTAATATTGTTATAAAAACTACAAAAAGCAAAAAAACTAGAAATATTATATATTTCTTTAAATTTAAATATTTGGTCTTGAGTTAAAAATATTAAATTTAAATTTTTATTTTCTGATATTCTTTTTATTTGATTTATTTCTAAAGGAAGTTCATCAATTATTAAATTAATTTTTTCTTTTAATCTTTTTGCAGATTCAATTATTTCTTCTATAATATCAATATATTTATTTTTTATATCTAAAATAAATATTTCTATTTTTTTTAAATTATTAAAATCTATTTTAGAAGCATCATTACTTTTTAAAAATTTTGGACTTAAAGTAAAGGCATTTAAAATAGGATTTTTAGAGTTATTTATTATATCATTGTTTAATGAATTTGATAAATATATAGTTTTTAAATTAGATATATTTGGGATCAGTGAACAAAAAAAGGTTTTACCCGAACCAGGCTGTCCACTAATAATCTTTACATTATTAGATTCTATCTTTTCTTTTAAAAATTTAGATTTTTTATTAATTTTCATTTTATATTATATTCTTAAATATTTTAAATAAACTCATTTCATAGTTAAAAGATACAAAATTATCATTCAATTCAATATAGTCAAAATTTATTGGAGAAACATTAAATTTTTTACTATAATTAAATTCACAAATTTTTAAATATTCTTTTATTTCTTCGATATTTAAATTATATCCTTCTGTATCAAAAGATATTGTACTAAATATGTCAGTGTCTAAATTTAATACAATATCAGGTTTATAATCTGTTGCAGCTTCAGCATTCGTAAGTGGAAGTAGTTTTCCAGCAAATCCTAACATTAAATGTATTCCAAATTGATTTACAAAAAGATCAAAAGGATTGGAAGATTTTAAATCTGATATTAATTCTTTCTCGTTTCTTTCTCCAAACCGATAATATCTTGAAGATTTGTTTTTGGAATTATAAAAAGAACTTAAAGGATAGAAAAAATTACCTACCAAAATGTTTGTAGTTAAATCAGAATTTTCAAGAATGGTAGTTAACTCTTTAAATAAGAACGGTAATGTTAATATATCTTTTATGACATCTTTATTATCTAAATCAAAAAATTTAAAATCTAAATAAGCTTGATATCTTTTTGAGTAAATTCTTAAAATTTTATATTTATCTTCAATTTTTTTTGAATTTATAATGATTTCAGGTATTTCATTAGTGATATAATCATCATTTTCTTCATCATAAACTTCACCTAAAAAAGAAAAATCTTCAAGATTTAAATCAAGATCAGGACTCCCTTTTCCCCAATAATCTAAAAGACTTTCTTCTGCTTGATGAGGTAATGGAGAAAAATGAGAAAAAGAGCGAGTAGAAAACAATAAAGTTGTTAATTCTATGCTTTTGTTTTTTTTGTAATTTTCTATTAATTTATCAAAATTATTTATCCATTTATTTAGAAAAATTAAACCATCGTATTTGTTAAAATTACTTTTAAGTAAGGATAAAAATTCAGAATAATGATTTTCAATATTTAATAAATTATCAGACATCTCTTGTGGAAAACCATCCCATCTTGAATGTAATTCAATATAGTCATTATTTTTATGTATTCTTAAAGTTGCATGAGTTCCCATATTAATTTCTCCTAAAATGTTCATTTAAATTTATTGCAGTTTGAGTTACAGGAATGTAAATATTAAATTTTGAAATAAAGTTAAGAAATTCGTCTGAATCATTTTTACCAGATACTATTTCATATTCAATAGAACAAAAAGTTTTAAAGTAATCATTTACTATTTCTTTAATTTTATCTAAATTTTTCTTATTATAAAGAATTCTAAAACTGCCTTCATACTGTTCACCAGATTCAAATGTATCAATAAATTTATTAAAATCATCAATTTTATCTTCTTTTTTACTAATTGTGAACAAGTTAATTGATATATTAATATTAGGATTATAAGAATATTCCATACTAAATCTAAGTCCTGAATCTTTTAAATATTGATTAAATTTTGAATATTCTGCTGTAATAAATGATGCTACTGTTTGACTATTAAAATTTGGATTCTCAAAATTTTCTTCAAGTTCTCTTAAACGAGTATTTAAACTTCGAATCTTTTCAACTTCATTAAATTTTATCCCAAAATCAATTAGTATACCTTTTACAAATGTTCTATGAGATTCTAAAACATCTACAATTTTTTCTTTTTCATAATTTGCTGAATTAATTAACATAACCATTGTTTCTTGTAGATGTAAAAACTCTTTTAATTTTTTTATCTCTTCTTCATTTATTTTAGTCATTTTTTATTCTCATTCTTAAATTGTAAAGTATTTCATCATGTTTAGTGTGTTTAAATTGATATCTAATTATATCTTTATTTTCTTTTATTTTAAATAAATTATTTTCGAGTTGATCTATATTTGAATGGAAAGAAAATTCAGCTATAAAATGTTCATTTTTAATGTTTTCTTTTATTTCAAAACTACCCCTTTTAAATTGTAATCTTAAATTTTTTTTAATACTTTCAATTTTTTCATAAAATTTTTCTGAAATTTCATAGTTGAAATAGAATTTTAATTTATAAATTTCATTTCTTGAAAATTCTTGATCATGAAATATTAATGAAGATCCTTTGGCGATAGAGTAGTTGGAAATAATCTCAGAATTGAATAAATCTAAATTATCTTGATTTGTAAAATAAAGACATAATTTATTGATGTTATCTTCATTAAGTGGTATTTCTTCAAGATATTCTAAATCTAAAATATTTAATAGATTTTTATATGTAATAGAATTTTCAATATCTAATATATCTATAAAAGAAGAAAGAAAAATTTCATTTTCGATAACAATAGTCTTCATTTTTGCTCCAAAAAATTTAGACTATTTTAATGTTTAACTAGAATTAAGTCAATTATTTTTTTTAATATAATGGTTAAAAAATTCTATTGTTGATAAATTTTTATGCTTAGCTTCAAACATTATATCAAAATCAGGCATAAAATCTAAAACATATTTATTAGACCAATCATTCCACATCTTGTCACTATGAGCATAAAGATCTTTTTTATTTAAATTTTTAAGTATTTCTTTAATTTCAAGTTTAGAATTATTACCATAAAAATATAAGTCTTCTCTTGATTGAGAATAATGCATAGTTGGTCGAACACCTCTCCAGCTTTCCAATATCATTTGAACTCTTATATCATTAATAGAAATATAGTCTTCCTCATGAATCCAACAATGGTGTACGTCTAAAACAATAGGAATTTTTTTATATAATTCGATACAAGAATTGACTCCATATTTTTTTTCTTCATTTTCTATTGTAATTGTATTCTTTGCTACCTCACTTAGACGTGGATAAACTTTTAACATTCCTTCAACGCCAAGTTGTCCAGAAATATGAATATTACATTTAAAGTCTTGAAAATTAATGCCATATCCCATCATACGAATCATATCTGCATGATATTCAAACTCTTCTATACTGTTTTCAACTATATTTTCACTTGCTGAAGCTAATACACAAAATTGTCCGGGATGCATAGATAATCTTATTTTTTCTTTTCTCGCAAGATTACCGATTTCTAAAAATTTTCTTTCTAAAAACTCTTGTACATATTTCTGTTTATAAAACCATTTACAACTACTATGAGTATATAGAGGTAGTAAATCACTGCTAATTCTAAACATATGTAATGGTTCAGGTAATGATTTTATATATAAAAGCATTTTAATTTGAGATTCTAAATTATGAGATATGATAAAAAATAATTTTTCTTCAGCAGTTTTTTCATCTACTGATTTTATCAATTTTAAAGTTGTTGTTTTTGTATTATAATCTTTTTCTATTAATTCAATCTCTTTTTTATCTAGAGATCTATTTTCATGCATATATTTACAAGCAAATCCAATTTTCATAAATTATAAATAAGTTTTTAAATATAATACTTTATTTAAAAACATTGTAAACATTATTAAATAATAAGCTGATTAAAATATTTGCCAAAAATATACCTAATATTATTAAAATAAAAGGTTTATAGTATTTTTTAACTGCATTTACGTTGTTAATGTAGGTTATTTCGTTATACAAATTATTTTTTATATTGTTAATAAATACATTATAATCGGCATTATATTTATTAGAAATATTAACATCAGTGGTATAATTTTCTACAACATGAATTCCTATTTTTGCTTTAATACAATATTTGTTTTTTATTTTAAAAGATTGAATCGAATGCATTAAATTACAAGATGAATCAATAAATAAAGAATCTAAATAAGATTTTGCTTCTTCTTCTGTATTAAACAATGGAGTTGTAACTTCTTCTTCTAATACTATATTTAAGTTTTTAACTGAATTTTTTAATATAATATCTTGTACTGGTATTGTTTTATAAATATGTATTGGTTCAATTAATATTATTTTGCTCTCTTCAAAAGTTAATGAATATATGTTATCTATAATTAATTCTATATCATTAATCATTTCTTGAGTTAAAGTAATTGAAGAATCTTTATAGTTCTGAAATGTTAATAAATTATCTTCTTGTTTTAATAGTCTGTAAAGTTCCATTTTTATTTCTCAATTTTATATTAATAATTACATATTAATTGAAAGATAAATAAAATCAATAAATAAAGCGTTTATCTTTTTCCTTGAAGACCACCAGTATGACATAAAACAACATTTTTATTTTTAATTTTATTATTATTAATCATATCAAAGAATCCAAAGAGCATTTTACCACTATATACAGATTCAATTTGAATACTAAATTCCTTTTCAAAAAAATCAATAAAATCTTCTAATTCTTTATTTGTTTTCGCATACCCATTAAAATGATAATCAGAGATAATACTGAATTTATTAACATTGCTCATGCTTTTTATAACTGATTCTAAATCTTTATCATTTCCTTTGACAACATTAATCCCATAAACAAATTCTTCATTTTTTAAATTAGCATTAATACCACCAATAGTTCCACCAGAACCACATGGGACAAAATATAGAGCATTTTCTAAATGTTCTCTAACTTCTTCTACCATGTCTTTAAAACCTTCAATAGCAAAATTGGTAGTGCCACCTTCAGGAACAATATAAGCATTATGTTTTAAACTAAGATTCATACAATATTCTGAATCATATCTTTTTTTATATTCTTCTCTAGATACAAAGATTAGTTCCATTCCTTGCTCTTTCGCAAAAGATAATGTCTTATTAAGTTCTTTATCTTTTAACTCGTCTCCACGAATAATACCAATAGATTTAATTCCTAATTGATTACAGGCATAAGAAAATGAATGAATATGATTAGAGTAGGCACCACCAAATGTGAGAGCAGTTGAATAACCATTTTCTTTGATATATTTAAGTAGATAATGACCTTTACGCCATTTATTACCAGAAATAAGTGGATGAATAAGATCATCTCTTTTAACATAAACATTTAAATTTTGTTTATAAAAAAGATCATGTTCAATTTTATTTAGTGGACTATTAACCATACTGACTCCTTTAAGTTTTTGATTATATCAAATATAAAGAATTTAATCAATCGGTATATAGTTTTTTTCCTTAAACATTGATCTTACTACTTCACTCCATTCTTTTCTTTCTTCTGGTAAAGTTGAACAATTGTGCTCTATTAAAAAAGCAAAATTTTCAATATAGTTAAAACTTTTAAATTTAACAGTTAATTCTTCGACTATTTCTACAATATCTTCAAACTTAGATTTATCAGAATTGCCATGAAATTCTAAAACTATTTTGTCTATTCTAATATTTTCAGTTCAAAACTACAATTTTCTAATATAATTGAAGAAATATTTTTTCTAAAATTGCTTAATTTTTTAAAATAAGGTATAAAATCAGCATTTAATGCAGTATTATTTTCTGCTTCCTCTAAAGGTTCTTCAACCCAAGATTCAAGAGTTTTAATTAATAAAGAGTTACTTTTAATCTTGAAATCTTCAAAGTCCATTTTTGAAGTTGTACTGCATAAACTTACAACATAATGTAGATTCATAACGACTCCAAATTTTTATCTTATATCATTCTATAAAAAAACATTTTAAAGTCAACCTTTAAGAATAAAAAAATTGACTTTTATATAAAATTATGTAAAATTAACGAAAAATCGGAGACTATATATGTTAAAAAAAATAATAACTTTAATTACTTTACTAACAACTTCTACAATTACTATGGCAAATATAGTAGAAATAAAAGATGATAAAAAAATGCAAGATATAAGTTTTGTAAACTTAAAAGTTGGTGATAATAAAGAGATAAATTTAAAATGTAAAAATGAAAATGAATGTAAAATAAGAGAAATTTATCCAGAAATGAAAATTTCAACAAATAAAGAATATTTAGATTTTACTTGTGTATATAATGAGTTATCTAAAGAATGCGTTTCTTATGGATTTGGTTCAATTTACTTTATAGAGAAAGTAATAGATACAAATACAACTAATCATGAAAAATTAATAAAAGAAATTGAAAAAAATTTAGAAAATTTAGGCTTTAAAAAGGATAAAGATTATGAGCCTTTATCTAGACATAACGGATACGAATTTTATAAATCAGAAGACAATAGAATTTACGGAATAAAAAGTAATAGTTATAATATATCAACAGTTTTTACAAGTATTGAAGCTATGAATAAATTCAAAGAATCAGAAAAAAAGGAAAAAGAAATAAACCTTGAAAATATTGTAAATGATTCACTTAAATATATAGAATAAAAATTAATAAAAGCCATCTTAAATTGATGGCTTTCTTATTTTAGTGTTTTCTTCTTTTAAAATTAAATCATTATACTTAATCTTTTCAATAAATTTAGATTTATCTTTTATAAAAGCAACTTGCAAACTTGAATTAATAATGTAATTTTCTGGAATTTCATATTTTGCAAGGTAAATTTCATTATTTTTAAATAATTTTATATCATCTAAAAACCATTTCTTTATGTCTTCTAAATTAGAAAAGCCAAAGTAATAATTTTTTTTGTATTCTTCTAAATCTTTATCTTCATAATTTTTTGTAAATATCATACTAAGATTTAAATCTCTAGTTGGAAGTTTTCTACGAGAATATTCTAATAGCGCATTTTTTTCAATAAATGAGTTTTCAGATCTATATATTCCGTCTCCTTTATCATTTTCTAATCTGTATATTATTTTTGTTTCAAATTTTTTTAAAATATTATTATCAATTAAATAATCATATAGTTTATTAAGATTTAGACTATAATCATTTAAATTAATGTTAAATTTACCTAAATTATTTACATTAAAAATTAATTTTAATAAATCACTTTCTTCAATTTTTATATTTATTTTTTCTAAAAATTTTCTTATATTTTTACCAATCTTTAAATTTATATTTTCATCTTTATCTTTATCATTATCATTATCGTCTAAATCAAAATATAAATAAGTTGTAAAATTTTCATTACCAGAAACAAAGTGTTTAAATTTTTCAGAAGAATCATTTGAAAGAGAAATTTTTATAAAGTTTAATCTATCTATTTCAATTATATTATCTGTGTTTTTATATGTAGAATATTTATTTTTAAAATTTATAAGACTACTTTCTTTTATATAAGAATAATCATCTTTATTTATTAAATTTTGCTTTAATATTATTACATTTTGATAAAAATCATTTAAAATTTCTTCTTTTTTATAATTTAATTTATTTTCTACTATAAAATTATATATTTCTAAAAATAAATCTTCTTCTTGGTATGTAAAATAAATTCTTTTATCTTTATTTAATCTTCTAATATCTTTTTTAGAAATTATATTTTCATCAATATTTTTAATTATTAGATCATCAAATAAATTATCTTGTTTTAATATATTTTTAAGAGTACTTTTATAATTTGATTCAATCTTTTCTTTATTTATAAAATTGATATTTATTTTAGAACTTATATAGTTAGAGTCTATAGATGCTCCACCTATAAATAAATCACCTCTTTTGATTGTAAACCAATTATTTATATTAGTAACAGAATATTGTGAGTGAATATAGTCAAAATTATAATCATATAAAAATGAAATAAATAAATTAAAATTATTACTGTTATCTAAATAATTATCTAATATTTTTGGTGTTATATTTTTTAAATCATTATAATGATCTTCAAAATATGAATATTTAACTACTTCTATATCTTTATTATTATTTTTTGAATTATATGATTTTAATAATTCTTTATACTGTGGATTAATTTTTAAAAAATCATTTAATAAATAAAATTCTTCTTCATTTATATTTATATTTTCTTCTTTTATATAATTATTTTTAGCTTTTTGTCTATCAAAATAATTTGGAAAATCAATTTCTAAAAATTCATCTTCTATTAATAAGTCAATTTTTCTTATATAATCTAAGAAATCTTCATTTATATTTTCAAATGGATAATCATCGACAGAGAAAAAGACACTTGATTTATCATTAACATTAAAAGGAACAAATAAATTTTCAGTTAATTGTACAAATTTGAATTTAGAACCTAAAGTTTCATTTAAAAATTTATTATCTAATAAATAACAAAATAATTTGTTTATTTTTTTCAATGTATCAAAATTTGGTTCTAAATTATTATTGTATGAATATAATAAAAAATCAATATAATATATTTTTTTAATAGATATTCCATTAATTTCTAACCAATATTTGTTAAGTTTAAAAGACATTTTAATAATTATTATTTATAAAGTTATTATAACATTAATAGAAAAAATGTAAAATTAAAATTAATAGTTAATATAATCTTCTATTTTAAATATTTCTTTATTATCTATTTTTTCAAAAGTTAATAAATTATTAAAATCATAAAAAAATAAATAGATATCTTTAGAATTGTATAATTTAAAATTTAAATAATATTTAACATCTAAATTATGATATATAATATTTATATTTTCTTTATTTATTAAAATTGATTTTATATAATTTAATGGAGATGTTTTAGGAAAAATTGTGTTAATAAAAATTGATATTTTTAATGAGTTATTTAATCCAATTTGATTTATTTTATTAAGATTGAAATCTAAATTATTAATTACCTTATTTGAAGAAAAAAAATCTTCATTATTAGAATAAAAATGAATATTTAATTCTTTTTCACTATTTCTTTTCAAATCTTTGGATAAATTTTTAATAAAACTTAAAATTTCGTTAAAGCTTAAAAATTCATCAATATTTAATTGTATTTTCATTAATTTAAACCTTTTATATTAATAGTATAATATCATAAAAAAAATATAATTCAATAAATAAAAAAACATATTTTATAGTATTTATTATTGATTTTTTATTAATAAAATATAAAATATATTTATAACAAGGTCTATGAAAAATGAAGTTTAAAAATAATTTAATAAAATTAATAGCACAAATTGGACAACTGAAGTTGCTGGAACTATAACACCTAGTCAGGTAGAAGGACAAAATGTGGTAGCGTTTTATACTGATACTGCTGACCCATCAAAGTTTACTATAAATTTATGGACTTCTACAAGTAATTTATATGCTGGTAAATCTATGTGGGTTTTTAACTGTAAACCTTATCTCCGATCAAATCTGATCATCTGTAATTTTTTATTTAAAATTTACTCTTGACTTTAAATTTAATTATTGTATTATTTTATTGAATTTAAAGGATTTTTAATGCTCATATCTCATAAAATTGAATTAAAACCCAATAACTCTCATATTGTTTATTTTAAGCAATCGGTTGGTACATCTCGATTTTCTTATAATTGGGCTTTAAATGAGTGGATAAATGATTATGAACATTATAAATCACATCCTTTTTCTTGTGGTATTTCTCCACGCTCTGTTAAATATGAAATGGAATTAAGAAAGCGTCTTAATTCCATTAAAAAAGAGCAATTCCCTTGGATGTATGATGTTTCTAAATATGCTCCACAACAAGCTATTAAAAACTTAGGAAAAGCTTTTTTAAATTTTTTTGAAGGTAGAGCTAGTTTTCCAAAATTTAAATCCAAACATCACCATAATTCTTTTGAAATTGGTAATGACCAAATTAAAATTAATGGAAAATATTTAATTCTTCCTAAAATTAAACCTATTAAAATGAAAGAAAATCTTCGT
>JACCDZ010238189.1_pt1 | contig 90046 bp, 81 predicted proteins | sample 7449551 | NCBI WGS metagenome assembly JACCDZ01 (sample SAMN15323452, study PRJNA562643) | freshwater metagenome | isolation source: river surface water | place: USA:Blue River Watershed | collected 2017-08-18
CTGAGTTACTATATGTTTCAGTTAGGAAAGGAATTACTGGTTGAGTGTTTCCTTTAGTTCCTGTAGTTCCACTTTCAAAAAGAGGACGTTGTTTGTAGAAACATTGTTCGTCCATATATCTACGAGCGTGAACATTATCTAGAGCATTAAACACACCAGTTACATTTTTCATTACTGAATCAGTAAATGATTGGTTTTCTTTGCATACCTTTTCAGTAAAAGCAGTAATATTTAGTTTACGCATTTTGGTAATTACATCTGCCGCCATTTTACTCTTAGGATTACCAATGTGATGAGGTCTAAATAGGAATTGGCGGTTTAGATTTGATTTTTCGATATTATCGGGATCAGTTAGATAGAGTCTTCCATTTTCAGTAGCAACTCCCATATATGCAAGGTTCTTGAGAAGTTCACAACCAATCGCACCTGAACCAACTACAAACCAAGATGAATTAGCCATTTGACTTTCAAAATTTGAACCATAAAGTCTTCCAATACTCGTTTCTAGATTCAGATTATCAGGTTTTTCAGTTACAATCATATTTGGTTCATACCAACACCAGAATTGATTTACTGGCATATATTTGTTAGTGATTAATTTAATTGTCTCTGAAGCAGCTACTGAACCTACAAGAGAATAAACAGGTAAAAAGTCACAAGAAAAGGTTCTTGCTAGATTGGTATTTTCACTGAATAGTTCAAGTAGTTTATCATTATATCTGTCATCCCAAGGATTGGTTGTTTGAAGAGATGATTCATTATTAAACCATCCTGTTAGAGTCTTAAAAATCTTTTCTGAATCATCAAAACTCAGATTGAATGAAGGATTTACAACTTGTGCAGAAAATGGTTGGTGACTAATTTCTACAGGTTTCTTGATTAGAATAGCAGTGCCATTTGTTAGTTGAACATCTGAAAATTCAAAATCAGATACTAGAGAGAAACAAGTAGGTGAAATTACTTTAATCTTAAATTCAGCATCTTTTAGTTTTTCTACATTAGTTCCTTCTACATTTTCAAATTTGACGAAATCACCTGTTTGAAAATCATGAGAATGATGAGGAGCACATTGGACTTTTCCTGTATTATCAATTGAACCAATTTGAACAGGTTCAATATTTTCTCCCATAATATCTGTTACAACATGATTAGTTCCTGCATTTACAAAAACCATACCTGCTACACCTTTAGAAAATACAGCAACAGTGCGACTATTAAATTTATTCTCAAGACGTTCAACTTCTGATGTAGATTTATTTACAACAATAAGGATTGAATCTTGAGAAATTTCATCTTCACTATCGAGTTGATTTACAGTAACGTAAGGATTCAGTTCTTGAATCTTTGGAATTAGAACTTGACTACGAACTTTTCCTACATCACTTTCAGAATAATAAAATCCAGTTTCTACATTTGATTGGGTGACAACATTATTATCAAAAAGATTAATTGTCTTTACACCACCAAGTGCAAGATTTTTTGCAATTTCAATTGAAAGACCATTTTCTAGTCCAACAATAGTAACTGAACTTGACGTGATTTTCTTTAAAGCATCAACGCCATAAGTTCTAATTTGACGATCATACAGACTTGTATCAATATCGGACATTAAAGTATTTATCTTTAAATTTTAGTAGTTTTATGTTCAATTTTTTAATGCTTAATATATTGCTAAATTCATTCATTTTTGAAAATTCCATTTATCTTATTTACGAATTTTGAAACAACTATTCGGTCTTTTTCAAGGAATTTATAATTAATTACATCATTATTAACTTTGTTAAAATTAATCTTATCTAATTCTTGGATTAAACAAAATCCTATTTGCTTCTCATTAAAACTATAAATAAAGTTTTTTAAAAAGCTTAATATAAAAAAATCTATTACATCCTCATTAGATTCGTCTATAACATAATAACTTGATAAAATATTATATATTATGTCTTCATAAAATAAATTAGGTGACATATCCATTAAATAAGATTATAAATTATTTTATAGGAAAAATTGAAATAATAAATGTCTAATATGTGCTTAAATAAATGGTATGTCCACGCAGAGCAACTGTGTGAATGTTACTACTACTTCCCTTCCCAACTTTCCCAACCTTCACGACTACGACCTTGGCGACATCTACGCCAACATCGCAGACGAGAAGCGCATCCCACTCGCTGACATCAAGACCGGTTCCCGCTACCTCTGGGCGCGCGGACTCGGCTGCATCATGCGCGTCGTGGAGATCACCGCGGTGAGCAAGGACGGCATGTTGGTCTTTGGTGCGAAGTTTCGCGACTGGCGCGACGAGTTTCTGACCGCCACTGTCATCTTCGAGAAGGACGCGGTCTTCTACCAGCTTCCCGACCGCCTCGCCCCTCCTCCCCCACCTCCTGCTCATCCTGTCCTCGAGCGCCAGAAAGCCGTCTGCTACGAGGCGCCTAAGCGCAACATCCCCGAGACAGACGGAAAGCAGCCCGGCGACTTCTCCTTCATCAAGGACAACTCGACGCGCTTCTACCTCGAGGACGCCTACGACCGCATCACCGAGTTGGGCCTCTGGGACTTTCTCCGCGACAACAACCCACCCGCAGACAAGGGGTTCATGTTCTGGAACCACCCCCGCCTGAACGAGCTCGGACAGAAGCTGGACGGCGGGCACTCTGGCGCGTCGTATGGTTTCACCATGCGGACGATGCAGAGCCTTGCCCAGTCCTCCTGGTCTATCTGGGTGGCCAAGTACAAGGCCGCTCAGTGAACCTGACCACTTCTTTTAGTCCCTGCATAAAATGAAAAAAATCATTTTGTAAAAATTGAATATTATTTTTTTATATAATTATATAATATAATAATGTCATCTGATACTATTTTAGTTTCCAATGGTATTATTACTAATAAAGATTCATCAAATGATAATAAAGAAAATAGAAATCCTTCAGAAAAATCAACCATTCGACCAATACTAGAAGATTTTGATAAGTTACAAACAATAGAAAATTATGATGTTTCAAAATTTGATCTTAGTTACAATAATTTAGTTCCAAAAGTACAATTATTTGAATCATACATTTATCTATATTCGCCGAACATAGTTTATGTTGCTAGAGTATTAGATGAATTTATTGATATGTCAGGTTACCAACATGGAACAATTGAATTTATAGATAATCAAAAAAGGTATAACAAAGTATTTCTACCAAGAATAAATCAAAGAAATCTATATTATCTTCCGTCTTAATTATTTTATATTTTGTTATCAATTTTATACTTTGTCAAATAAAAAATTGAAAAATGTTTAATTTATGTGTAGATTTAGATTAGGTATGTCAGCATACAAGCTTCCTGCATTGGGCATGCGCCCTGTCTTTACTGCTCTTACTCAGGCATCTTTGCCAATCTCCGAATCACCCAAGAAGGTGGAACAAAAGGTCAATCTGCTTCTTCCGATTGCCGGACCTGTTCTTGCACACGCTGTCAACTACGTCCCTGTAGTTGCGGCAGGTAAGTCATTTCCAGTGGCTTATCCTGTTGTCGTGCCTGTTGTACATCCAGTTGTGGTGGTCGGTGGTCAACCAAATGTGATGGTGGTTGACCCACTGGTTCGACTTGCACCTAATCTAGTGCGCTTCTAGATAAATTCTTTTAATAGTATTCAGTCTTTATAGGACCCATCATTCCCCAAGATTGACCTAATTCACGGTAATGAACATGTCTAGGGATTTCCCTTCCACTAGGTACTATGTAAGATGTTCCTTTGTTTACAGTTAATTTAGCAATACCTTTTTCATCAGATACTACAACACCTGAATTAGCATAATCACCGTATGCTTCTTCTACTAAAGGAACTCCTTCTTTTTCAGTTTTAAGCCTATCGGCAGCCCAATAAGCTACTTTAGTATTAGGTTGAACTTTAACAGTAACTGTTGTATCACCTTTTAAATCTTTTAAGGGAACAAGTGTAGTAGGTAATACTGAATCACCTAAGAAAGGTAACCAAGTATCTCTTTTCATAGCTAATTTAATAGCAGCTAAAGCAACGATGATATAAATAACTTTATCCATGTAAGTATCCATACCTACCAAGTTATTTACAAATGAAGTTAACATTTCAACTAAGTTATAACCAAGAGCGGTTGTTCCCCAATTTACGGCACCAACTAAAACAAGAGCTAAAGCTACATGATACATTTTTACTCTCCAGTATTTTCTTTCTGAAGTATTCATTAATATAATTCATAAAAAAACTAAAATTTTTTATTTATTATATTCAAACAAATTTTAATGGACCTAATTGGAAATTACCATAACTAAAATAAATAGAATCACCAACGTCTACTCTGTTTCTAGGAGGGATTTCATGGACTACGTCATACTTACCATTTTCCCCTTTCTTTACTAATAAATATTTGTATAATTTATCTTCCATCTTATTATTTTTATATTCTTTTTCGTATAAAATGTAATATTGTTTGTAATAAGTATTAGCAACTAAACCTTTGAATCTGTAATTTCGTAATCTCATAGGCACTTTAGATTTAATACTTTTAGCAGTAATTACAGTAGGAATCTTTACTGCAACAGGAAGATATTTAATTTTTTTAGCTTCATATGCTTCAAAATTAAAATTATCTTTCAATTTAAAATGACCATTTTTATATTTATAAATTGGTTTATTATCATTAGAATCTATGCCTACTTCATACATATCATCATCACTATGTCTTGCACGGGAACTGCTTGCACCATAAACATTTGATAATCTCATTTTTTGTGCAAATCCTTCAACTTTAGGGTAACAGAAATAAAAGGCAATTGCTACCAAAAATAAAATAACTAAAATTTTTTTATCCATTATATAAACATTAGATTAAAAATTCAAATCAAGGATTTTTAAATTCTGTTTATTTTGTGTATGATTACCCGCATTAAAAATTAATTCTAATTGAGTTTGTGGAAAGTTTATTGTTGCTTTCTTTAGTTGAACTTCAAAAGAACCTATTTTATCTCCTTTATTATACAAATCATATTTATTTTCTCCGTTTATTTTAACATCCCATTTTTTCTTTTCAAAAACATCCCCAATATGTGCTACTATTGAATAAATTTTTTTTGATTTATGTGGTAGCATTAAATCTTTAACTGATTGCTTAACTTGAATAGATTCTGTCATAGTTGAATTAATATCATTTATTAAGGCTTTGACAGCTTCCTCTAATTCATACTGATAATCCCGTAAAGTTCTATGGTATATATCTAATGAAGAATTAATAGATTTTTCTAAAACATAAAAGTTATCTCTTAATAAATAATTTTTTGATGATATTTCATTAACTTTGTTTAACCCTTCATAAATTTTCTTTTGAATCCAAGGGAATTTTTCAGGTTCATTAAACATATCCATTATTTTACGAATCATACTAAAAGCCAAATCTAATTTGCTCATGTTATTAGCAAGATTAGAAACCATAATAGCAAAATATGGTTCAGTATTATGGTTAAATGTATGAAAATCCATATCACGGAAACCTTGAATAGGTGCATTTAAACTTAGGAATAATGCGAAACGTATATTATTATGTTTCATGTCATTCTCCATTTTTTCGACCTCATTTTTGTTAATTGTATTTGTATAATTCTTTGATTCAATTAAAATTTTTTTATTGTCTGGTAAATATAACCAAGCATCACCAGAATGAGGAACGTGACTTTTATCTTCATATAATAGATCACCATAACGTGTTGTGAAAGCATATTGAATAATATTTTCACCTAATTCTCCTTTTTTGCAAGAAGCAGTTTGTAAACCTAATAATTTGGATAAACTGTCGTTAAGAGGTTCAATCTTTTCATTAATTTTGGAAACGATTATATCACCAATTTCAGTTAAATCAGAATCAGCAATTTCTTCTCTCAATGCTATGATAGAATTTCTAAGTTCTTCATACTCTTGCTTTTCCAAAGTTTTATCTTTGTTTGGGAAAAACATCATATATCCCGTCTTAAATATGTCCAAAAGTAATTTATCCATATCTTTTTTCTTCATGTTTAGAAGCATAGGAAAATCCTTGCCGGAAACTTTCAAAGTAAAGTCTGAACTCATTTTTAAACATATATTATATTTTTTATGAATTTTAATAATCAATTTTTATTGGATTTTTTATTAGACTTTCCTCTCTCTCTCCCGTGAAAAGTGAAGTTCATCTAGTGAAGTTCACTTTTTAAAAAATATATAAGAAAATAAAATCTATTATAATTATATACTATTATAAAGTGAATGGTAATTATATGTCAAATTTGTAAAAAAGAGTATTCGAGTTATGCGTCTAGAAGTAATCACGTCAAAAAATATCATATATACACATCATCTCAAAAATCATCCGAAAATCATTCTAATATCACCCAAATATCATCCGAATATAATCCAAAAATCATCCAAAAATCATCCACTGAAAATATAGATGGTTACAAATGCAAATTTTGTGATAAAACATATAAATTTATTCAAGGTAGATGGAAACACGAACAGAAATGTAAAAAAGATACAAAAATAAATGATGATAAAATTATGATATTAGAAGGACAAATTGAAGAATTAAAAGATTTATTACTTAAAGCGATGAAAATACATCCAAAAACATTAAATAAAATTAATAAACAATTAAATAACAATGGTACTATTAATAACATAGGAAATCAAAATATAATAAATATTGTTCCATTAGGTCATGAGAATTTAAATGATATTTTATCAGATAAAGAAAAATTAAGAATATTAAATAAAAGAGGAAATGGACTAAAGGAGATTGTAGACCTAGTTCATGTATCAGATAAGTTTACACAATTTAAAAATGTATATATAACAAATTTACAAAATACGATTGGTTATAAGTTTGACCAAAAAAATAACCAATTTATTGCTGTTAACAAAAGCGAATTGTTAGATGATTTAATTGATTGTAGAATGTATGATATTGAACAATTTTATGATAATCTTGAAGAAAAATTAGACCCTGAAACAAGTAAGATAGTTAAAAGATTTATTGATAGAATGAATAATAATGATGATGAGCTTAAAGGCTTAAAAAAAGAAGAAATCAAATTATATCTTTATAACAGCCGTGATAAAATAAAGAAAACATCAAACATTGAAATTTAAATAATAAAGTCCAAGTTATTGATACAAGCTTTTGCACGCATATTTTGTTCATCATTTACTCCTTGTAAAATTAATGAACAAACTAGATATGGGTCGATATTTGCTGCAGGACGTCTATCTTCAAAGTATCCACAACTATTATTGATTGTTTCATTTGGAATTCGAATTGATGCACCACGATTACCTCTTCCAGTAGTAAATCTGTGCATGTTACTTGTTTCATGTTTACCAGATAATCTTTGATCATTGTCTTTACCATAATGTTGCATATGCATATTATGATAAAATTCAAGATTACTAATTGCATGATTTATTTCTTCAATACCTTTTTCTTCTCTCATTTTCTTAGTGGAAAAATTTACATGGCAACCTGAACCATTCCAATCGGCATCTTTACCTAATGGTTTAGGATGGAAAGAAATACAATATCCATATTCTTCTGCAAGACGAACAAGAATATATCTTGCAATCATTAAATGATCACCAACATCAACAGTTCCTAAAGGTCCAATTTGAAATTCCCATTGACCAGGAGCAACTTCTGCATTAATTCCAGAAATCTTCAGACCAGTTTTCAAACATAATTCAAGATGTTTTTCTGCAAGTTTACGACCGAGTGCTCTACCAGTTCCAATACCACAATAATATTTTGCTTGAGGTTTAGGTTGATTATTTTTTGTAATAAATCCTAGAGGTAATCTAGTATCATTATCGAGTATGAAATATTCTTGTTCAAGTCCAAACCAAGGTTCTTGTTCAGAATATTTTTCATGTGTTTCTGTAGCGGTTTTACGATGGTTATTTAATGGTTTTCCAAATTTATCATAGGTCTCGCATAAAACTAGTAAATATATAATATTATCAACATCATTACGAAAAGGATCACGAAAATGTGCGACCGGTTTTAAGAATATTTCAGAATCAGTTCCAGTAGCTTGACCAGTAGAAGAACCATCATAATTCCAAATAGGTGAGTCTGTTAATCTATCATCTGTATGAATTACTTTGGTTTTAGAACGAAATTCGTTATCTGAATCTAGCCATATATATTCAAGAACGTACATTACCATAAAATATTATGTTTATTTAAATATTTTATGCAACTTTTCTAGACTTGTTAGAAATCTTATTTTTTTCTAATTTTTATTTATTAAAATAAAAATTGAACTAAAGACTATATATATTTAAAAAATATAATATAATGGATAATTCTAATACGAAAAAACTCGTATGTCGTAAATGCGGTGGCGAACACTTGACCATCAAATGCGGCAAGGAAGCTAAACCTTCAGTTATTGAGAATAAATTAGCTGAAGTTAAACCGGAAGAAAGTAAAGAAAAAGAATATACTAAGAATAAAGACAATAATACAGGTAAAAAAGAATTTGTTAAAAAAGAATTTGTTAAAAAAGAATTCGTTAAAACTGAATTCAAGAAATTTAAAAATAAACACAATGAGGGCTCTGATGAAGAACAGGAAGAAAGAAAACCCAGAGAACGTAGACCTCTTCACAAAGTTAAAATGTCTAATCTACCGAAAGATATGACAGATGATGAATTACTTGAACTTTTGTATGAATGGGGTCATGTTATCAGACTTCGTGTTCTAAATTATCAAGATAATTCTACAGCATACATTGAATTTAAATCAGAAGAAGAAGCAGACTATTTAGTGAAAGCTTTAGATAGAACTCCTTTTGAATATATTATGCTCGATGTATCTAGATTAAATGAATAATTAATTCATACCTATATAATAGGAAGTTAAAGAAGGTAAATTATGAATAATTGGTTTAAAATTAAATGACATTTTTTTATTTTTATTAACGTTCTTCATTTTTTCTCTTTTATCTTTAGGATAAAAAATCATCAATAATACTACAATTATGACGAATACCCACCAGTATTCAGCAAACATTATATTATTTTACATTTTTTTATTCCAATTAATTTAATTAATTAGAATAACAAATAAATATTGACAAAAAGATTTAAAATAATTATATCTTTATTATTAATGCTACCAGCTGTTTCTCTAACTTCTGTTGAATCACTCAACAAACTCTCCTCTTGTTCAAGTTTAACAACAAATATGATATCTCTCTACATTGCCAAAAATTATAACATAAATAAAATGAAAGAATTTATTACTAAAGAATTATCAACAAGTCAAAATATTAAAGATAAAAATAATAGAAATAAAGTAACTGAAGCCCTTAAATCAATTCAATTTCAATTATTTGGATTAAAACAGTCAGATCATGGAATGGCTATGTTCGTAGGGCAATGTGTTTGACCCTAGCGGAAAAGAAGAGTTTATTAATGAAATAGTCATCCCCGAATTACCAATACAAAAAAATATTTATTTTTGTGACAAAAAATTCAGGATAGAATTTATGGAACAATACTTGGAAAAAATAGAAGAAGTATTGGTAATAATGGTATTTGGCGAAGAAACATTATACTATAATTTGGCTGGTACCCATTATAATTTAATTAGAAAATTTGGGCTTCATAGACAAAAAGCTCAGAAAAAAGGAGGTCAATCTGCTCCTAGATTTCAAAGAATCAGATTAAATCAAATCAATGAATATATAAATAAAATACACGAAGAATTATTTGAAATTCAAAAAAATAGAAATTATCAAAAGATAATTGTTTGTGGTAATGCTGAAATAAAAGATAAAATTATTGATAAAAATATAATAGATACTTTAACAATTGATTCAGATAACTTAATTGAACATTTACCAAAAATACAATCAATTATCTCATCAAAAAATAATAAAAAAGAAGATAAAATAATTAATGAATTGATTGATAGAATAACTTTGCTTGATGAAACAATTGTATATGGTAAAAAAGAAGTTGATGAACAATTAGAATTTTGTAAAGAAATTTATATTTCTAATAGTTTAAAACAAGAATATGCTAATTTTACCGGTAAAATAAACATAATAGATCATTATAAACTAGAAATTTATGGTAATATTTTAGGCATCAAATATTATTAAAATAATTAAAAGTGCTTATAAAACTTTTTGGAAATTATATTTATTTTGATAAAATTTTTTGTCTAATTCTTTTAATTTAGTATACATATATTTTAATTCATATATTTTTTTATCTGGTGAGAATTCATGAAAGGTTTCATAATCTTTGATTGTTAATGTTTCTTTATTATCGCAAGAAAATGAGGCCCTTCGTTTTAACATAAAAGTTCCTATTACATATTCTTTGCTTTCTTCAATTTCATTATTAAATTTAATAGAACATTTTTCAAATATTATAGTCATTAATATGGCAAATACAACTGAAATTATATTATATGTGTAATGGATTAAATATTGTTCCCATAAGATTGGTGTAATCAGATTAATATATAGTCCAAATAAAGAAGCTCTTAGTATTTGAAACGTAACTCCTATAAAACTATTTAAATTTTTTTCATATAACTCTATATTTACACTATGTGATAGACCGAATAAAAATGATGCTAATACTACAGAAAAATCATTTGAATAATAATTTTTTAATTCATTATAAGTATATTGTCTGAAAACTATTTCTTCAAATAATATTTGGAAAGTTAAATATATTATTGCTAATACTGCTTTTATTTTCCAATTTTCAGCAGTAATAAACTTAAATATATCTGATGATACTTTTGGTCTATATTTCGTCTGATAATATGTAGATAAAACATAAAATATAAATACGAGGGCATACATTTTGTTGTTAAAGAATAGTTCATTCAATGTTATAGATTGATTATAATAGTTTAATAGTAATGTATTTGTATTTATCATTATATATTAGGTATTTAATGAAATGGCTATATAATGCAATTTTTCCCCTAAAAAATTGAAAATATATTGATTTTAATAATTAATATATTATCTATGCTCAGTTTCGATTACTTTCTTACGAGTATGTTATTTACTAACATTAATAAGATTGCTACAGGACATTGGTTATATGACCTAGTCCTTACAATGCTTCTTATGTCATTCATTGGTCTTCTAATGAATGAAAATTTTCGAGGAGACCTTTATCACAAACTATATGTCCTTTGGAATCGAATGGATAAGTATAACACTATCACTTTCAGTTCTTCAGACAAAGAAGTTTCTCAACGATATCGTGCTCTAATGAATTACATTTCCCAAACAAATGACCCAACGGTAAAGGGACTGTTTGAAGTTGAAATGAAAAAGTATAACCCACGCACAGATTACGATGAATACCATTCTTCAGTGTATCGTGTTTCCCAAAATAAGCGCTTCAAGATTACCCCAGAGATTGATGGTCGTGTTTATTGGTCTTCCAAGGACAAAACTGAATACAATGGAAAGGTATCATATGTAGAATATCAAAATCTTGAAATAGGTTCTAGTAAGAAGACGATGAAGGAACTAATTATGTGGGTAGACCATATCGAAAAAGAATATAAACAATATCTCAAGTCTAAAATGCTAGAAACTCAAACACTAGTTCAAGTAAATTGGAATTCTAAAGAAGACTGCATTGAAGCATTTTACACTCCATGGGAATCAAATGTAACATTTGCCAATCGTTTCTTCACTAACAAAAACGAAATTCTAGAGAAGATTAACTTTTTCCTAAATAATGAAGAATGGTATAAGGAAAGAGGAATTCCTTGGACTCTAGGTATTCTTCTTTGGGGCGACCCTGGTTGTGGTAAGACTGGTTTCATCAAGGCATTGATGAATCTAACTAAACGCCACGGAGTAGATATCAAATTGAATACCAAATTTGAAATGGAACGTCTAAAGGAAGTAATCTGTGATGACCAAATTGCAGAAGATATTATCATTCCTCAAAAGAATCGTATCCTGCTTTTTGAAGACATTGATGCAATGGGTGAAGTAGTAAAAGATCGTGACCTTCCTAAGGATTCATCGGAAATTGACATTGAAAAGAAAATTTCTGAGGCTATCCAAAAAACTACTAATAGTAGACTAAAACGTAGAGGACGGCGTTCAGATGAAGATGATGATTATTGTTTTGTAGAGAAGAAAGGAAACTCTGACAATAACAATCTATCATATTTCCTGAACATTCTGGATGGTCTAAATGAATGCCCTGGTCGAATTATCATCATGACAACTAACAAGCCAGAATATCTTGATAAGGCGCTTATCCGTCCTGGACGAATTGATTTCAAGATTCATATGACTAAGGCAACAGTTGTTGATATCAATGACATCTTAAACTTTTATTGGAAGACGGATAATAATTATGAGATTAATTCTGAATGGGAACAAAAGTTATCCCATGCGGAAGTAATTAGTTGCTGTAGACAAGCATCAACTCCACTAGAAACAATCAAGAATATTGAAAAGTGGATTTATATCAAAGAAATAGAGAATATCAAGTTACCTAAAAGCGAAAGTGAAGATAAGCTAGCTATCAGTCCTGAATCTAGTCCGGAATCATCTGAAGATGGTGAAGAAGAAACTTAATTATTTTATTAAAATCCATGTTCAGATATTTTAGTTTCTAATATATCTTGATTAACTAAATAACAGGCAGTTATACGATTAATTAGAATGCATTTATGAGTTGCAATACATTGAGGAACAGTTTTTGATAATAATCTATCTGTAACAAATTTACTGAAAACCCCTTCTTTCATAATATTTAATGGTTCTGAAACTAAATACGTTGGTTTATGTAATGAAAGAGCATAAATATGTAATGATTCTGCTACATTTGGTTCTCTACTACCATTAATCAAACTTGTTATATATAATGATGGTAATCTCGTGATATATATATGTTCAGAGAATTTTTCACCATTATCTGCAGTGCATTTAGAAATAAACATGTTCAATTGATCATCGTAAGATACAAGAAAAGAATTAGGAACTGCTTTTTCAAATGGTCCTGAATACCATTGTAAAGTGGGATATGCCATATCACTAAACATTTGAGTTTTAATTTGTAATTTTTCTTTACTATTTATGTTAGTAAATAAATAATTGAATAACACTTCATTAGTTAAATCTTTAATATTCTCATTATTAATAATTTTACCCTTTAATATTCTTTCATTTAATCTATCAAAATTTTCACTATATAAGTTTTTAATATAATTTAGTATTGAATCTATATCGAAATAACATTTAAATTTAGTAATAACATCTAAACTTTCTTTTATAAAATCTTCTAATAATTTTCCTTTAGAATCATATGTGAATCCAAAGACAAAACCTCCTCTACGTTTACGTTCAGTTTTTGCTTCTTCAATAATCCATCTATCATCTATATTTATTATTGAATTTACCTTGTCAATCAATAACCCTATAGTAATTGTTAAATCTCTATTTCTTATGAAATAAACACCACTTGATGATATTCTATCTTTACTAGCTTTTAATTTTCCAATAATACTTTCTAAATTTGCTTTATTTGTTATATCTAATCTATCCAAATCAGTTTTAATTCCAATAATTTCATTATATATTTCATCTGATTCCTGAGCAACCCTAATTTTATCAGGTAATTGTTCATATAAAATATTACCTGGAAAATGTCCTGGTAAAAATAGTGCATTTACAATTTCAAATAATTGATGTATTTTTAAAGACAATGAAAATTCTAAATCAAATTTTTCTTTTAATCTTTTTTTTTCATCAGGAGGTAAAGTGTCAATTTTGATATTAAAAAATTTGGCCGGATCAATAGCCCCTCCTTTTAATTCTAAATATTTTTGTTTATATTTTAAATATTTTACATAGTATCCATTTTTATTCATATTATAATTAAATAGAAATAAATATATTATTTATTGTAATGCCAGAAGGTCCTGAATGTAAATTATTAGCAGATAGTTTAAATAAAAAATTTAAAAAAGCTACTTTGAAAAATATCGAAATATATAGCGGTAGATACAAAACACATGGTCCGCCAAAGAATTTTAAAAAACTAATAGATGAATTACCATTGAGAATATCATCTGTAAATGCATATGGTAAATTTATATGGTATGAATTTGAGAAAAGTGATTTGACATTATGGAATACATTAGGTATGACAGGTTGGTATCAAATGGAAGAAGAAAAACATAATAACGTTGGATTAATTTATGAAAAAAATGGTAAAACGAAAACGCTATACTTTAATGATTTTAGAAATTTCGGAACATTTATAATTGATACCAAAGAAAATTTAGGAAAGAAATTAGCTGGCTTTGGATTAGATATTCTAGATACTAAAGATAATGCCAATGAGTTTTTAAGATTAGTAAAAAAAAGCAGAAAGAGTATTTCTGAAACATTGTTGAATCAAAAAATAGTTGCTGGTAGTGGTAATTATCTTAGAGCTGATGCATTGTATTTAGCAAAAATAAATCCATTCTTAAAAGTAAAAGATATTTCTGATTTGAAATTAAAAGATTTATATGATTGTTTAAGACAATTAGCTTGGTATCATTACGATGAAGATAGAGGAAGAAAACTAGGAATTATTAAAAAAAATATTAATTTTGATATTATATCAGAAAGAATTTTTTTCGTTTATTCACAAAAAACAGATCCAGCTGGTTATGATGTATTAAGACAAGATTTAAATGGTAGAACAATACATTATAGCAAAGTGCAAATAGAATAAATATTTATTTTTTTTATAATATATAGTAATGAGAACTTCAATACTCTTGATAGCATTATTATTACTAATTTTTGCATACATTTATTTTAGTAGACAAAAGTATATAGAAATAGTTGAAGAGAAAAAAGAAGACTTTAAAAATATAATCATTCATAAGTATGAAAATCTAAACTTATAATAATTTCTCATTTATATTATTAAATGAAGATAAATGAGAAAATTATAGAAGATATTTTTAATCATAAAATTAAATTAAAGAAATCTACAGAAAAAGACGAATTGTCAAAATATATGGATATCATTCCTATGTATGACATTTATACTCAAAAGATTTATCCAATAAAAAAAGAAAATGTATATTTTAGATTAACTGAATCAAATTATAGATTCATAAATAATGAAGTTAAAAATTGGATTATTTTACAATATGATAAAACTAATGATAAATTAAAAAAGGCATCAGGTGAAGAAAAAACACAATTAGAAAATTTAAAAAAGAGAATAAATGATATGATTTCAATTATTGAAAATTACAATATTGATATTTTAATTGATACTTCATATAAAGTTCTTTATAAATTTTCAGGTATTGGATTAACAATTAGTATATGTAAACGTAATAGTTTTCATCCATTTATATATTACTTGAAACCTTACTACACTAAAAATGAATTAATCAAATTAGGTCAAAATATGAATCTATTAAAAGAAGAAATAAAACCGGAAGATTTAATTGATGAAGGCAAACATTATGAAATATGTAAAAAAATTTCCAATAATGATTTTTCATTTGATGAAATAAAAAATGATACTATCACTATCATAAACAATAAAACAATAGCTGATGTTTGTTTTTACACATTTATAGGTGCATCATTAATAAATAGATTTTTGAGAAATCAACAAGATTTTAAAATAGATAATTTCTTTTATGAGAGAATAAAAAATATAACTAATACAATTAAAAAAACAGATTCATTAGATAATGAATATCAAATTTATAGATTCATTTCAAATGATGATTTTTTGAAAAATTTAAAAGTTGGTGATGTATTTTCTGATTCAGCATTTTTATCTACAACAAGAGATCCTTTTTATAGTCCAGGATTAACTGGTAACTTCGGTTTAATATTAGTCAAAATTAATTTAAAAAAGAACATGAAATCACAAGGTTTATTTATTGAACATTTTTCATTGTTTCCAAAAGAAGAAGAGTATTTATTACCTCCTAAAACTAAATTAAAATTAATATCAAAAGATGCTAAATTTAAATATTACCATACTAATGCTAATTTTGAAAAATTAATTTCAAAAAAATATGAATTTGATTTAATTGATAATGATTTTAATTGGATAAATGATTTGCAAGTTACACATGAAGAAATACCAGTATTTAATGGAATGGATGTTAATTTTAAGAATCGTTTAGATGCATTTGTTAAATTCAAGTCCATGACAAATAGTTTTAATCAAATTGAAATTAATAATGTTGTTTTTACATTATATTTTTTTGATTCAAAAGGTTCTTATGAAAAATTTTATCATAATAAAGTAGAAAAAGGTTTATCATTAATTCATTTTGATAAAAATGGTTATCCATTAATTTTTATTGAATTAGCAAATGAATTAGTTGTAAACTATATAAATAAATTTTATTTTTATAATGAAAAAGAATTATTAGATGAAAAGAAGATAATTGAAATTGTATTAGAATTAGGTAAATTATTTAGTTATAAGAAAGCTATAATATATCACGATTATCAAAACTTTACTCCATTTAAAAATAATTATTACAAAAGTCAAGAAATGTTTTTATATTTAAATCATTATGATGCTACTTTATACAATTATTTAAAAACAAATAAAAAACCTTATGCATTTGAAACATTTTACAAATCAAATTTATATGACATAGATTTAATATTGAATCAAAATGGGAATTTAAAAGAAAGATTAATTAATAGTATTGAAAAAGATTTTAATCAATATATGCAATTAGTAGAAGAATATAATTTAGGTAAATTAAATTTTGGTGTATTAAATATTTATGAGAAATTATTAGCTGAAGGTAAAATTGACATTATGTATGAGCTTGAATATGATGATATTTCTAAACCTGATGAAATTTTAGATTTAATTTACAGACAACCTATAAGAAGGAGTACAGATTAGAATATTATGATTAATAATATAATTTTATGATTAATTTAGCGAGTAAAGCTCCAGCAATAACATCAGAAGGATAATGCACACCTAACATTACTCTACTCATACCAACCAAATAAGGTATTGCTTTCATTGTAGTATTTAGCAATACATTATTTTTACGTAAGAAATAAAATAATAAGAAAGCATTAAATGTGTGTCCAGAAGGAAAGGAATAATAATCCAAAGGCATCCATTCTCTATTGATTATAGTACTATTCACAAAAGGTCTATCTCTTCTAACCAAATATTTAATAACTGCTATTAATATTTGACTTGATATTAACAAAAATATTTGTGATGGATTCAATAAGTTCTGATAATATAATACAATAACGATAATAGAAAAAAAGTTTAAATGGAAAGGTAAAGAAAAAAGATTAGAAATTAAATATACCGAATCTGGTAATTTTTGGAAATTATTTATAAAACCTTTTTCTATGTTCATAACACGTTAATAAAATACGCTAGATAAAAAAATATAAACTTTAAATATTTTCTAATGTATTTCAATGTTACGCCAACTTTTAATAGTTGTAATACTTTATTTAGTCATTAATCAAATGATTTTATCCTTTTCTAGTGATAAAGTAAGTCCTTCAAATGAAGAAAAGTTAGAAGTTCCCAAGGAAGTTTCTAAAAAGAACCCTAGTGGAGTTATTCAAAAAATACCATTAGATATGTTCGGTAAACCTTATCAACATGAACCTGACAAATTTATTCTTTGGACTTTCTTACAACCTAAACCTTGGACACAAATTATTTACACTTATAACGAAGATTTCCCATTTAGATTTTTCTTAAAAGTAAGAGTACCTAGCTTAAATGATTACCAAGCTTGGAAACAAATCATACCAAACTTAGACTTTGACTCCAAGACCGGAGAAGTAATTATCCCATCAAAAGACGAAGCTGGTGCATTAGCCTTAGCCAATTTAATTGTATCTAACTTTGGAGGTCAATTAACTTTAGAAAACATTTTGGAAAAGAACTTAATCCCTGTTTCAATTGCCAAAGCTCAACAATATGAAATGGTAAGAAATAAATTAAGAGAACAAATTGTAGAAGCTTTACAAGGTAAACAACATAATGGAGGAAATGATTATGAACAAGATTTAGCCAAACAAACAACTATGGGTAAAACAACAGAATCTTTCCAAAATAATGAACCCGGTGCTTATGATGGTGGCGAATTTTCATACTTATAAAATATATATCATAAATAATATCTAGATATTATTAATGAGTTATAGTCAAGTTCATTTATGGCATATGTTTTTAACAGGTCCATTAATTTCTTATATTGGGTTTAAACAAGATGAAACACCACCGGTAGCGAGAAATATGTTATTGGCATTAGTTATCTCGTTATTATTTACAGTAAGATTACCTTCTTCTAAAATGGATACTAGAAATATTATATTATTAGTCCATTATTTAATTTGGTTCCCATTATTTTTATATATTGCTTTATCAAATAAAAATCCTAATTTTGTTTATCACATACTCAAGGTTTTGGGTATAGTTGCTGTATTATATCATTCTTTTAAACTTTATAATTTATATTTGTAACTGACAAATAGAAAAATTGAAGAAATAGTAAAAAATAATTTTAATATTATTCCAAGATTTTAATATTTGAGTAATGATTAAAAATATATTAGTTAATTTATTAATTTTATAAAACAAATTAATTATCTTATCATTTTTCCAATTATTTCACAACCAATCCAATATTTTGTTCCATTTAATACTTCATTTCCTTTATGCCATAAATCAATATCAAAAAGAATAGCTTTACCTGATTTAGGTTTAATTGTTTTAATTGTTGAAAAGTTATCAAGATAAAAATCTGTGTTTCCACCTTCATAATTATCATTTAAATAAATTAATAATGTCCATCTTGTTTCTTCTTTATTTTTAATGTCATAAAATAAACCAGTATCGGTATGTAATGAAAATTGGTCTCCTTTTATATATTTACCAGATGTAATAATGTTATTTGGTCTAATAATATTATCATTAATATTATATTTATTTAATTTATTAAAAAAGTTAGTAGCTAAATCTATATCAGTCCATTTATTATTAGTAAAATTACCTGCATTAGTAAATGGAACAATAATATTATTATTTTCAATTAAATTAATGAATTTTATACATTCATTTGCATCTAAAAAGTTTTCCAACTCGTAAATCATTATAAAGAAAAAATAACTATTCTTTATAATGAAAGAACTATATCTTAGTAATAAATATTATGGTCGCCAAAATGAATCATTAGATAATTTCGGTAAAGAAAAATTTACTCAACCAAAAGGAACATTTAAATATCAATTAGTATATAATTTTAAAGATAAAGTAAGACAATTTAAATTTCCTCATATAAATGGATATGGATTTTCTAATTTAAGATTTAAAGGTGATCCAAAATTAATTGAACAAATTAAAGTTGAAGTTGGAGGAACTAGATTTGATACAATTTGTCCATCTATCACAGGTGATATGACTTTTAATCTGTTCAATGATATTATACTTATTTCTACAGGAGAACATCATATATGTGTTACTGCTGATTATTCTGGGGAATTTGAATTATCTGTTGATTGTATTGAATTAACCAATTATGAACAAATTAATGACCATTTACAATTTGTTTTCAGATCAACACAATATGTAGGAGTAGACAATGTTAAAGTTGATAATAAAGGAATATGGAAATGTAGAATGAATTTTAATCATCCTGTATATAAAATTAGAGTATTTTCTAAAGAACCAATTGACAAACCGACATTAATTTTTAATGGAGAAGATGATAATAAATTGAAGTTAGAAAAAATTAACGATAGAGAGTGGGTATATAATTTTATAAAACCATTAAATTTTTCCATGATAGATAATTCTACTCTTACTTTTAATAATAAAGAAGATATTGATGAAAATGAAATTAATATTTTTGCAAACTTTCTGCATATTGGTTCATTAATGAAAAAACACGGAATGTATGGTTTAAGTTTTGTAAAGTAAAATTATATTAATTTATCCATTTTATAATATATTAATTTATCCATTTTTGATAGGTTGTAAATGGTTCACCTTTCTTAGTAACTATAATCCATATTCCATTGTTAAAAGAATGATACATATAATAATCCATTTCCTTCTTACCATAAAAATGTACATATTTACCGTAAGGATTTTCCATATTCATTAATTCATCTACTGCTAAATTTTCATATTGTGTATTAGGTGAATACATTAATGGAGGTGCTTGTGGTATATTATCACTTTCTGGCTTACCTAAATAAATATTTTCTTTTAAACTATCTATTTTGTGTTTTATCATTTCTTCTATAACTTCAATAGATAATAACATTTTATTTTCACGAAATGTTTTATTCCCTTCCATAGGTAAAATAAAATCCATCAAAAAATCATTATCATCAGGTATAGGAGTTGGTGGTCTAGTGACTTTTATATAGTGATCTATTTTATCAGGATTTATTGTAATATTTAAATTTAACGGACTTGAATTGTTTTCATCCATTATATAATATATTTATAAATTAATCTTTATTTGGAAAATTTAAACCTTATTTTCGATAAAATACCAATCATAATAAGATGATAAATTTGCTGGTTCCCTAATTATCTTATCAATTAGGAAACTGTAGTTAAGCATTTTCTTTTCAATATCTTTCTTTTCAATATATTGTTCCGTTATTTCAGATGTGTGTGACCATGGGAACATATATTTAATTTTACCATCTTCATAATTCATATATGCATCTTTCAGGCTAAACATTTCTGTTTTTACTTTATCTGATACAACATTGAATACAATTTTAGTATCTGGTTTACATACTGCTTTTAGACATTTCCAAAATTCTTCAGAGTCAAACAGATGCATCATTGAATAATTTAGTATAATGTAATCAAATTTAATCTTTTCAATATTATACCATTTTGAATTTTCAAACCAGTTTTCTCTAAGATTGCATTGACTTAGTTTGACCCAATCATTTTCATCAATTTGACTGATATTTTTAAGTAGAACATTTTCATCAATGTCTAATCCAACATATTTACGAGGATTATACTTTCTAATCATATTAATCAGTTTCCCTTTTCCGCATCCCAGATCAAGCCAATATCTGTTAGGTTCGGGTGTTAGAGATTCAATTCTTTTATTTAATACTTCAGTTTGATTTTCTAATTCTTTGATGTAAATTTTATCAAGTTGAACATTAGTCACTTGATAATATACTTTATTATCACCAGCATCTTTTGACCAATCGAATTTGAGAATAGATTGAATCATATTAATGATATCGAAATTGTTAGGATGTTTCTTATCGAAACGAATTTCTCTAGGTTGGAACTTGTTATCTTCGACAGGATAGCATCTGTAGATTTTACCATTTTTAGGTTTGTTACCTAGAGTTACAAGATGGTTATATTTATTCTTTTCTCTATCAAACCAGTTTGAACCATCATATAGAAGATCAATTGTCATCATTGATTTAGGTTTGATTTTAATATCTCTTTGAGCATTTCCAACAAGAGGCGATAAAATTAAACCATCACAATTATATTTTCCTTGACTATTGATGTATTTTGCAAAAGCAGATTCTTCATCAACAATCATTTTTTGAACTAGTTCCTTAGTAAATTCATTTGAAGTATTGTTAACTAAAAATGCCACTTTAGGATACCATTTAATATTGTGTTCGCTTGATTCTTGAATGAATTTATCAAAAATGACACGTTCAGATTCAATCATAGACATTAACTCATCACACGTTGTAACCTCTTGAAGTCTAGTATGTTTAGTGTAAGGGTGAAGACTTCTTAATTGTTCATAACGTTCCAGTATCGATGTATTTGGAATATCAATGTCGAACACAAAGTATAGTTCTAATTCTTCAATGTATTCTGCCTTTACTTGGTTATTAATCAATTCATTACATGGAGGATAAATATTTGTCGTGAGATTGTTAATCAGGATACCATCTGCCTTCTCCCTAATTAGGAATTTCTTATAAATACAAATTTCATAAGGAAGTAAATGTCTGGGAGGTAGGTGAGTGAATTTTTGTTTCTGGTTTTGCCATTGAATAGAGCCATTTTTGAACACTGGTTTATTACAAGGCTTGAAATTAATCAGTTCTTGCATAACTGGTGTATATTTAATCTTAAAGTTGATAATCTTAGATTTTGATTTTCTTTTAGCAACAACACGAAGAAAGCTTAGAATCTTATTTACAGCAAGTCCATAAGTGCTATTGTATGGAATAAATTTTGTTAGAAACAAAAGTGGAAGACCAAATTCATTAAATATATGCATCGATTTTTTATTAAAAAAGTCTGTAGACATAATTTTATTGAAACAATATTTATGAATAATATCATGTTTGTTTAGAAATTTGAGTATTTCAGCAAACATATTTCGTCCATATTGATCTACCTTATTAAACATATTTTCTAATGTTTGTTCAGTACCGGGTTGTTGTTGATAAATCGTAGATGTCCAATAATTTAGTTCAGGTAAAATGGAATCCATATTTTCAATAATCATATGTTCATTGTAATTCTTTAGAGTAGGAAGATTACTAGGAAGATCCCAAGATACTCCAGATTTTAGAACGCTTTGAATAATGTAGATAACTTTTTCCGTATCAGTCATTAGTAAATTATAAAAGTAATTAACATCGTGATTATTTTCATCAATAAGTGATGATTGACAAATTCTGATTAGATTTTCAATCATATCAAATGTAAGCGGATTCTTGTAGTAATGTTTGAATAGTTCTTTAGTTACTTCAACTTGAGGATATCCCACAATCATTGTATTGAAATATGGAATCAGATTACAATTTTGTGATAGAATCTTGATACGTTTTAGTTTGAACTTTGGAGGAATCGTTGATTGAAGAACTTCTGTAAGTAAACTTTCAATGAAATGAGATTTTTGTAACATCATTGATTTATTCTCTTTAATTTTATCAAGAACCCATTTGAAGATTCGGTCATCAGAATTTCGAATGCTTTTTGTTAGAAGCATATTATTAGATTCTTTGAGGATATCTTCATTGAAGAAATTAATCCAAAACACAAATGTGGGGAATCCACCTTTGGATACTGCAAAATTAAGAATGACATCTTTATGAATGATTTTTTGGTCCATGTACTTTTTAATTTTATTCAGATATTTGTGACCATGAATTGTTAAAGTTAGAACAGTGTAAAGATTATCTAAACTTTGAGTACTAAATAAGTCAGATACACTTGGATAGTTACAAATATTATCAATCATGTAAGAAATTAAATCTTCAAAATATGAAAGTTTATAATTCTTGTTTTCATTAATATGTCCTTGTGACATTATAATTCTATCAAATACTGTTTTGACAAAAACTCCATAACAATTTACAGGTGTTTTTTGAATAAGTTCAATTTTAAATTCGTTTAATTTTTTTAAACCGAACTTACTTACTAGTTCATCTCCATATGTACTCATGTCATATTGGTAGATTTTATTTATCTCATTGGATACCTTATTTGCTTTGTGAGCCATTAATATATAGTCATTATAAAATAGTAATTAATAATATCAACTTTTTTATTTTCCACCTAATAATAATATGGACATAACAAAAAAATATAAAAAATATAAAATAAAACAAACACAAGAAACCATGGAGGATTTTTGCACCCCACAGAAATTCAAGTTACAACCACAACAAGCTTTTATAGCAGATTATTTTTCTTCAAAAGAAGGACCTCCTGGTATGTTATTATTCCATCAAATCGGCGCAGGTAAAACATGTGCAGCTATTTCTGTAGCAGAGAAAATGAAGAATAAATATAATATTATGGTAGTATTACCAGCAGCATTAATTGGTAATTTTATGGATGAATTACGTTCACCATGTCCTGGGGAAAATGAATATATAACTTCTGCTGAAAAATCCAAATTATCAAAACTTCAAATTGGAGATCCAGAATATAATCAAATAATAAAGAAAACAGAAGAAAGAATAAAAAAATATTATACAATTTATTCTTACCATAAATTTGTTGAATTAGCTCAAGATAAAAAAATCAAATTAAAGAATACATTATTAATTATCGATGAAGTTCAAAACATGGTTTCATTAACTGGTACTTTTTATAGAGTATTAAAAAATTTAATTGATAATTCAGATAATACATTAAAACTAATTATTCTTTCAGCTACACCAATGTTTGACAGACCAAGTGAAATAGGTCTAACATTAAATTTATTGAAACCTAAAAAAGAATTTCCAATTGGTAGTGAATTTAATCAAGAATTTATGTCTGGCAATGGAATAAATTATAGAGCAGTAAACATGAAAAAATTTATTGAATTATCAAAAGGATTAGTATCATATTATCGTGGTGCCCCACCTTATACTTATCCTGAAGAAATATTTAAGGTAGTAAAATGTAATATGTCAGATTTCCAATACAAATCATATTTGACAGCTTTATCTGCCGAAGGAGATTATGTAAAAGGTGCATTTAAAAATGTCGATATATTAAATTTGCCTCCTAACTTTTTCTTAGGACCAAGAATGGTTTCAAATATTGCTTTCCCAAATAAATGTATAGGTGAAATGGGTTTTTCATGTTTTAATAATGATTATTTACTTTTACAAAATGTAGGAGAATATTCAATTAAATTCTTGAAAATCTTTAAAAAAATTAAAAAATCAGAAGGTCCTGTTTTCGTTTATTCCAATTTTAAAGATTTAGGTGGATTACGTTCATTTATTAAGTTTATTGAATATCATGGATATAAAAATTACAAAGTTTATGGCGAAGGTCCAAATAGATATGCTGTTTGGTCAGGAGATGAACCTCATCATATGAAAGAAGAAATTAAACAAGTATTCAATCAAAAAGAAAATAAAGATGGTTCTAAGATAAGAATGATGTTGGGTTCGCCATCAGTTAAGGAAGGTGTTTCTTTCAAACGTGTAAGACAAGTTCATATACTTGAACCTTATTGGAACATGTCACGTATTCTTCAAATTATAGGAAGAGCAATTAGATTTTGTTCACATAAAGATTTACCTAAAATGCAAAGAAATGTAGAAGTATTTTTATATTTGGCAACAAGAACTGGAGAAAATACAATAGATCAATATATTTGGTCTTTGGCTAAAGAAAAAAGTAAATTAATAGAATCATTTGAAACAGCATTAAAAGAATCAGCAGTAGATTGTGAATTATTTTATAATAGAAATGTTTATAAAACTGATGAATATAAACTCAAATGTAAGAATTAAACATTAAATTATATTTATAATTTAAAGATTAATTTAGTTTATATGTTAATAATGTTTGCTATCTATATTGATGGTGATAACATGAGTCCTAAGATGATGTCATTATTAAAGAGTAAAGTTAATGAACTTGGTGATATAGGAATATTAAAAGTTTATCGTGATTGGTCCCAAGAAGATTCTAAAAAATGGATAGAATTATATCCCACTTATAAGTTTGAAGCCGTTCAATGTTTTAGACAACCTAAGAAACAATCAACAGATGTTTATATGATTACTGATTTAATGAATGATGTTTATACTAATCCTTATATATCTCATGTTGTATTAGCAACTTGTGATTCTGATTTTGTTCATTTATGTCATCAAATAAAAAAAATAGGTAAGAAATTAATATTAATTGGTAAAGATAAAAATATGGAAAATCTATGTTATCAATTTTGGTATTATAATGATTTTTTAGTAGATTCTGAACCTAAAAAGAAAAAACAAAAGATTAATGTGATTGATAAAAAACTTCCTACTGAAAATGCTGTTAAAAATGAAAATAATTTTGTTAATGATAATAACTTAAATAATGAAACTGAAGATAGTTTATATTTTTCATATTTAATGAATCCTGAAAAATCTATTGATAATTTAGATTTATTAAATGAAGCGGTAGATTATCAAAAGTTTATGGAATCAAATAATTCAGAAATCTATTTTGAAGAAGATGCAAGTAAGGAACAAGAACCAGTTAAAAACAAAGTTCCTATTACTGATACTGCTTTATTTGATTTCTTAAAACTAGGAATGGATAATAATTATATTCTTCCTATTTCTGAACTAAAGAAAAACTTAAAGTGTCATGATGTTAACAAGGAGAAAGATATTAATTGGAGAAAGATAGAAACAGAATTGAAAAAATTCCCAAAACAATTTTTAGTTGTTAAAAAGAAAACTAAAATCATCGTATTAATGGTTCCTGAATTATTAAAGAAAAATGTTAGTAAGAATAAAATTATAGAAATAGTAAATCATAAATATTCTGATATTCTAAAAGAGATATCAATTGATTTACTATTTAAAAATATTTTTTAATTGCCATTAATTTCTAATACACAAGTTTTATCATTTTCGAATATAAATTGTCTTACAAAACCTACTAATGATTCCACAGTTACTTTATCTAATTGTTGAATTAATAATTTTTTTCTATTGAATAAATATTTTCTGCTTATAATTTCTGTAAAGAATCTATTAAATACATCACCAGTATTATTATCTTTTTCTTCAATATAATTTTTAGCACTTGTTTTCCATTCATCTAAATTGCACTTTTTGATGATATCTAAAGCTCTTGAATTAAATTTTTGTATTTCTTTCTTAATTATATCACAGCTTTTATCTGATTGAACTTTTTGAATAAAGTAATAATTATTCCCCAAGTTATTCATTAAACATTTAACTAAATAACCCATTTGTTTTTTAGTTCTTAATTCATCAAAGAAAGGTTGTTCCAGGATTAGATATGTCATAAATGTATGAATCCATCTTAATGGTTCAAATGTTCCTATGTTATAAACTATTTCAACACAGTTACTTTTCTCTTCAGGGTTTGGATGTTTAATTGATAAACTTTTAGGTAATGTGATTGTTGGTAAACTATCTTGTTGATTAAATAATAATTTATTTACAGTATTGTTATTAGGTAATTGGTCAGCTGTCATATTACCAACAAATAAAATGGATAATGATGATTCACCAAAGATACTAGCTATGTGTTGATTTAACATATTTACAGATTTTTGTTTTTCTATTTCATCTAATATTTTTAGTAAATTATCAAGATTATATTCAGTAGATAATGAAAGTTGATTAAAATAATAATCAGCATATTGCCAAGGATTTTCTTTTTTAATATTACCCATGTTTTCTCTCATTGTTTTAATCTTTGAACTTATAATAACTTCAGGAATATTGGGATTAGTTAATAATTTTAAGGTAAGATTAATGAATTGATTAAATTTGAAAGGATCATTTGGACAAGAATAAGATAATACAATTGAATTGTAGGAAGGTTTAGACAGTACATCAATATTAAAATCTAAACTGAATATGTTGAATAATTCTTGATTTAAATAAAAGCTTAAACAACCTATTGCTAATTTTGTTAGTAAATAATTCTTTTCATTACTATATAATTTGGATGTATTGAAAATAAAACCACCTTTAATTGTTGCTTCATTAAATTTACTTAAAGAAGCAAACCAAACTTTATCACGAATATTAATAGGTGCAGATTCAATATCATCAACATTAATTAATTTAGGATTCATATCAATAAAATCATTATCTAAGTTTATTACAAAATCAAATTCAGTTTCAACTCCATTTACATTTTCAATTTCACCATATAATGTTCCATAATTAGGGTCTTTAGATTCATTTTTGTATAATTTATTTTCTGAAACCAAAAGTTTAACACATCTATCAAAACTATCGAAAAAATCTTGTGGAATATTATTTTCTATTTTTTTCATTAAATGGGGACCAGAATAAGCTTCATTCAAAGGATATCTATGAGAACTATTAGCAAGATAAATAGCAAGATTATTTGGTTCTTCTTTTTCAGTAAAATTAAAATTTAATTCAAATATTTTCTTGTAATAACTATTGATATCTTTAATTGAATCACTTTTAAACATTTCAAATATTCTTTTCATTGCATATTTTAAATAACCATCAATTTCATTTAATTTAGTTAAACCATCTTTTGTTAATTGAAATATTACAGAAAATACTCCTAATTGTTCTTCAATATTAATATACATAGATTCAATTAATCCTAGCACTTTTAAATGATTATACAATGAATTTTTATATGCTGAAACTAGAACCAAATTTAATACATTGAATAATTTATTTTCCATATATTTTGAACTAATACCAGTTTCCCAAATATAAATTATTTGTTGTATATCAGATAAAGGAACCATTTGATAACTTTTACCAAAATTATTATAAATTGGTTTTTGAATTGTTATACTTTCATTACTTTTCTTTTTAATCTCACCAAATGTTTTAGCAACCATTTTCATTTGTGTTTTGATACTTAAATTAGATACTACGGTAATACTTATATTTTCTGAAACATAATATTTATTATAAAATTCTATCATTTTAGCACGTATTTCATTTTCATCCATTGTTTCTTTTGAACCAGTTGCAAATGAATTATAACTATTATTTTTAATAGCTATATTTTTCATCATTTGATAAATTCTCCAATTATCATCATTAATATTTTTTAAATGTTCGGAATTTACAGCATTAATTTCACGAGAAACTGAATCTTCATTGAATAAAGGATCAATAAAGAATCTAGAAAATATATCTAATACAAGTTCTACACCATTGTTGAAAACTGAAAAGTAATAAACAGTTTCGAATGTATCTGTATATGCATTTGATGAACCCCCAAATTTTTTAACATTTACTTCATAAAAATCTTCATCAGGATATTTTTTAGAACCCATAAATAACATATGTTCTAAGAAATGTGCTAAACCTTGAAATTCTTTAGGATTAGAATAAGAACCAACATTTACGGAAACAGCTACTGTAGTTTTATCAGTATCTTTATCTTCTACATAAATTGCTTTAATTCCATTACTTAGAATTTCGTGATTTATTTGTCTGTTTTCGGTTTTTGGAATAATCATTATTTATTAATTAGAATTTATTTTTAAACTAAAATCATTTGGATTAATTATATTTGGTATTTCCGAATCTCTTGAAGCACTATCCCATTCAGTTAAGAACTCTTTAACATCAACATCATTGTGTTTAAATTCATCTATCGATTTTTTATCAATCCATAGATTATTAACATCTAATGCTTTAACAGTTGTTTTTATAGTATTGTCTTTAATATTATCAAGAGCCAAATATGGTGTAATAAATACATGATGATTTACTGAATTAAAATAATCATTATCTTTCAAATTATCTTCATCAATATCTTTAATCCATTTTTTAACATCATCATTTTCATTTAGATATTTAATTATATCTTCAATTTTAGGAGTTTGATCATATTGATATGATGTTATGTTATTTGTATGATAAGTTTCTAAATTACCAAAGAAAGATGTTGTAAGATGATAAATTTTTTTCATATAATTATAACACATATTTAAATCATAATCTTTTTCTATTTGATTAAAAAAATCAGTTTTAGTTGTTTCATACAGAAATTTATTTTTATTATTAAGTTCAGTTACTGTCGATTCAGATAAAATATTATATAAATCTTGATAATTATCTTTAGTTTTTAAATAAGGTTTAACATATGTACTCAAACCAAAGTTTTCCATATTTGTATAATCAAGATTTTCTAATAATTGTTCTTTGATAGAATTTATTAAATCTTTTTGATGTTCAGAATATTTATTCCAAGTTAGTGTATGAGTTTTTAATATTGAAAATCTGATATCAGATTCATCAAGTTTATCTTTTAATGGTAAAGCATTATTGTAAAGAATGTTTTTAATTAATTCTACAATAGATTCATAATTCATATTTAATTTTTCAGAATCAGTCAATGTATTAATCACATTAAATGGTAATTTAAAATTTCTAACAATTAAAATTTTAGCAATTATTTGATTTATTTGTTTATTTAAATTATTAAAAAGATTTTTAACTGATTCCATATCTAATATAATTTTATCATCAACCAAATTTACAATATGATTTTTATTTTTTTTCAATAAATTAAAAATAAAATCAACACCTAATTCTGGACCAAATTGTAATGATGATGGTAAGTGGTCATTACCAAATAAAAATAATAAAAAACAAAAATCATAAATTAATCGATAATCATATTTTTCTGTTTTAGATAATTCATTATTAAGTTTTATCATACAATTAATCATACCAGGACCATCATAATAATTAATATTATCTTCATCTCTAGAAGTATGTTTTAATATTGAAATATTTACATCGACCCTTTTTAGTAAATAATATGTTTGTTGAACTAACATTAAATGAATTAAATCCGAATCAGTAGTATGTATGGCAACATCACCATTTAATTTATTTTTTTGAATATATTGAAAAATTTTAATATCTGATTCACCATTATTTGCACCAGAATCTATAAATAATTTAATAGTTGGATATTTTTTGGTAAAGTAATTTTTAATTTCTAATTCAAGATTTTTAATAATTGGTGATATAGGACTAAAAGATTTATCAAAAGAAAATCTTTTTTCAATCCATTTAAAATAATTAAATTTAATACCATCTTCTTCCATATATAAATTTTTAATATTTCCAAAATATGTATTGAACTTTTCCTTTCTTGTCGTTGCTTCATAATAATTTTTTACTCTACGTCTTCTTTGTTCTAGAATTTTAGAATATGAAGGAATACCATCAATGAAAACACCAACAGTTTGGATATTTTTCTTAATATGAAATTCATCCGTTATTTCCTCAATTGAATGTATAATTCTATCGATTGTCATCAAATCTAATTTACTTAAACCATTTTCTTGTCTCATTAGAATAAAATTAATGAACTTATTTAGAATATCATCATCTAAATCTCCATCAAAAATAAATTCTATATTTTCACAATATTTCTTCCACCATGGTAATTCAAAATAATGTTGTAATTTTTCATCTGTTTTATTATTTGTTGTATAACTAAACGGTAAGTTAAGAACAATCTTTACAATTTGATTTACTTCTTCTTCTAATTCAAACATTTGATTATAAATTAAGAAGTTCAAATCAAAAAGAATGTGATTTCCTAAGAACTTTCTTTTTATGTCATCAATAATGAAATTATATTTATAGTTTAAATTTTTAACTATAAAATTTGATAATCTATCAAAACCCATATTTATTTATTAAAATAATATCTATTTTTTCTTTTTAATGATTTTCGCGTAAATATCTTATAATTTCCCAAAGACATTTACAGTCAATTTCATTATATTTTTCTATTTCTTTCATCAAAGGAATATCTACAGACACTTGTTTATTTTTAGAATATATATTATGTGCAATTAACATAGCATTTAATCCATTAGCACATTGGCTTGATGAATCCCAAATAGTGTTAATAATCTTATGATCAAATAGAGCTCGAGCTATAGATTTAAGAGAATAGTTTAAAGCGCCTTTAATTACTATTGGTTCATCGATGAAAACTTGATATAAATCTACAAAATTCTTTTGAGGTAAATCTGGATGACGTAATCTAGTTTTATCATAAGATGTTTTTTCTGCTTGGGACCAATGAACGAAGACAGCATCTTTCTTTTTATAAAGTTTTAGGGTATTATCAATATATTCCCAAAAATCGGTAAGCATTTCTTTTTCAGATTTTTTATTGCTTTCTTTAACCACAAAACTTTTGTATTGCCATTGACCATTACTATCTTCATAACCAACACCAATCATAAATATTAGATTGAAATCTTCATAATCAACTTCATTTCTATCTACTATTATTTTTCCAAAATTAGAATTCATAGTTTCATAGTCAAGATAAAATTCCATTTCATTAGATTTTCTTACTCTCCAATTAGGTTCATTACATTCTATTTTTTTAGGAGAAACTAGAACTTCATTTTGTCTGTTAATATTTAAAATACTATTGACTCTTTTTGAAATTTTACCTTCATTAAATCCAAGTGTTTCAGCATTACATTTTTCATCATTCCAACTAAAAACACCTTTATCAAATGCATTTTTACGATTTTTTACCCCACAATAATATACAGAAGTAATTTCATGAATTTCTTCCGCTAATTGTTTCTTAAGTTTATTAAACACACCATCTTTATCATTTTTCATATTAGGGAATAATTCTTCTTTAGTGGGTAAAGGTAAAAGTTTCCAGTTATTACCTTCTTTTCTAACTAGTCGAAGCCATTCTACAGCTTTAATAAGTTTATCTACATAATCTCTATCAAACCCATTATAATCAATAGTTCCAAGTTTATTCATAAAATCATGAATTTCGGTAGTTATTTTACCAACAGTGTATTGGTATTTTTTACCAAGAATAAATGCTTTTGATACTTGGCTACCTTGGATATAGTTTAAAGCCTGAGTATAAACAAGTAGTTGCCCTTTATATGCAGGAATGCTTTCATCATTTCTAATATGGATACTATCACTAGTTAGATTAATTTGGGAATGTTTGATATCAACAATAACATAATGCCACTCTACACCTAACTTTGGTGAGCCAAATGTTTCATCATACACATTATAACCAATGAACTTATTTAAATAATCATTTCTTATCATCAAGTCAGGAGCACCAAATGTTTTATTCTCATAATTATGCAAAATACCTTGATATATGATAGGTTCTCCTTTTTTCATAAGGTCAATTGTTTTTTGATATAATATTTTATCTCGTGATTGATAAGATTCTGCTACTTTAACAATTCTATGTTTCTTTTCAATCAATTGAACAACTTGTTCCTCAAATTTACAACCTTGTTCCATAATAAATTTAGTAAATGGGTCATCAATTTGATATTTGATAGAACCATTTGAATTACCCTTTTTAGAAGGTATATCATTTATTGAAGTAATATTGTATTCCTTAACCCAATCAATAAATGGGTCATTAAGAAAATAATTTCTTGTTGATGAAGCGGAAATCATTTCAGACCAATCAATATCATCTTTTTTCATTCTTTTGACTCGTGAAATAGGATTTGGACTACTTTCTCTTCCTCTTTTTCCAGTTGTTGAAATTTTTTTTTCAGTTACTGAATTGATAGCTAATTCTTCTGTTTTGATATCTATAATTTTGAAATATTCTGGATGTTGTCCAGGTTCATAGATATTAATTGATTCAAATATATTACGTTTGTCGCATATTTGATTTCTTTTAAGAGTTTCAAGAAAGAATGTAATACTTGTATATGTATTTGTTTTTAATTCTTCAAGAATATTTTTGATGTTACATTTTTTAAATATATCTATTGAATTAATCTTCAAGTTAACTTGATAAATGTTACCTTTATTTTGGTCTATATACCACCCATTAGTATTGAATACATCATCTAAATTATAAAGATTAACTAAATTATATCCAGTAAATTTGGAATACAATTTAATTAATTCATTGGAAATTAGGTAAGTTCTTTTTGTAGGGATAGCAAACGAAGACCAAAGATTAATTATATTATTTACGGACATTTTATTAATATATATAGTTTAAAAATAATATCATTAATTTTCAATATTTTAGTGAGTTTGAAATAGTATATTTTATATTATTAAATATATGGAGAAATCAACACCTAGTGTTCCAAATACAGGTTCTAATTCTAATTCAGTTCCTGGAAGTTCTTTACTTGAACAAGTTCTAAGTAATAAAACTTATATATACATTGTTTTAGCAGTAGTTGTATTAGCTGCAATTGGATTTTATTTATACAAGAAACAACTACTAGGCGGAAAAGAAGAAAAGAAGGAAGAACAAGCGCAAAAGAAAGAAGGAGCTAAAGAAATTTTACAACCAACAAAAGAATATTATTTAGTAGATTCCAATGGAAATCCTATCTTAGTAAATAAATATTTCTCAAAAATTTTACAATCTGAAATGCAAGACCAAGCTCAAATGCAACATCAACAACACGCACATGGTTCTATAATGGTAAACAACCAAATCCCTTTACCTCCTCCACCTTCTAGTTATCAACAAGCCCAAAGAACAGTTCAACAAAAACAAAGACCAAGATTATCTCACCCAGGAGAAGTAGAGATTGATAATGTTGATGTAACTGAAAGAGAAGATGAAAATGTCGCTACTCAAGATTTAACACAAACAGAAATTGATGAATTAAGAAAACAATTAGAAATGATGCAAAGAAAACAAGTTGCACCAATTACCGCTCAAAATGAAGGTAATGATGCAGAGGCTGAATTTTAAAATTATCAAAATAAGTATAATTATATTTATTTTAATAAATTATTTTTTATTTTTTCCTCCTTTTGAAATGACGCATTTAGGATCCATTTTAAATGAAGTTAAACGGTCATCTCGAGGAACTATGTTTAAGACACATTTTGATTTAACACCATATAATGGTTCTGTGCACCCTTTTTCTTTTTCATTTGTTACTTCTACTTTTTTAGGTTTATTTTCTTCAGGATCTACTAAACAACGAGATCTAAAATGTTCATATCTATCTCTAACATCTTCATAAGTCAAACCAGATTGTTTACCTAACATAGTATTTACAGTTTCATGCAATTCATAAACCCATCTAGATAAAGTATCTCTACTTTTCATTGTAGCTCTTGTAAGCTTATGTTTTTTAAGATTATTAGCCAAGTTTTCTCTACAATATCTACAAGGTAAAATATTAGACAAGTTTTTATAATATTTATAATAATGTTTTTTTTGTTCTTCAGTTGGATTTACAGGATAATTGAAACTAACAGTATGAAGAATATGCCACATAGGAGGTCCCCATACAGAAGTCATCATACCATCACCTGAATTATAATCTGCATCAGTGAATGGTGATTGATTTTTGTTCATTATAATATACTATAGAAAAATTTATATTTTATGTAAAAAATCCATTATTGAAAATATTAAAATTATTTCCTCCAAATTGTTTTTCAATATCAGAAGGAAGTTGTAAACAACCATTTGTTGCTTTGTCATATTGTTCCATATCTGTTAAACCTTCTTCTTCTATAATTTTAAATTTATACATATTTTGTAGGACAGAAATTATATTAGTTGTATGGGCTAAACCAGCATGAATAATAATACTTTTTTTCCCTTCAATAATACTTTGATACATTTTAGCAATAACATACCATTCCATAATATAACTAATTATTTCATTTATTTTTTCTAAAACTAATGAATTATTTTTTGATATTTCTTTAATTGTAGCATTCATGTAGTTCTTATGAGTTTTAGTATATTGTTTAATAAATCTTTTAATTTTAATATAATGAAGACCGAGTAAGCTTTGTTTTAAATATTCTTTTGTATATATGCCTTTTAAATCTTTAATAAAAAAAGGTAATTTTAAATTGCAAAATATATTCAAATAACCAAGATATTCTCTTAAAGTTACATTAGGAACATCTTTATCAAAACTTAATTCCCAAGAAAATGGTATCAAAAAAGGTCTTATATCAACTCCTTGAATTACTTGACTATTTGCTAAATAAACATCTTTAAGTTTCTGTGTATGAGGTGATGAAGGCCATAATTCTTTTAATTTAGTTTCTGTTCTGGGAACTTCTTCAAGTAAAATTTTACTTTTAAATTTATTTTTAAGCCATTCACTAACAAAAATACCATCTTTATCACAATAAGGTAATTTAGAATGCATGTCTGCTAATACAAGAACTTTAATATCATTATTTATTAGCAATGTATATCCAATGCTTCCATTAATATTAATTTTTGACATTTTTATATTAAGTTATAAAATAATTTTTATTAAAATAATTTAGACAACAAGTTCTACATGTTCAGTACCAGGTTGTAGACCATCTACTTCACTTTCAACTGAATCGTTGTTTTCACTATCTTCTTCATAATCAGAAGCAACTTCATATTCTACTTCATCAAAATGATTGAATGGCTTCATAATAGGTGAGCTCATGTGATAGATCCACCAGATACGTGTGAGGAGCTTACCAAGTAGCTTGGAAAGGTTGATTAGCTTGTTGTGGAAGCAAAAGTGCTGAATAGCCATAACCTTTTCACCAAACTCGAATAGACGATTACGAAGTTTGTCAGCTTCACGTTCTGTGACACATTTTACAAGACGATTTACCTTGATAGATTCCCAGACACGACCGTCAATGTTGTTAGGAATTTCTAGTTGTAGATCATCAAGATAACTGTAGATGTTAGAGAACGATTGTTGTTCGAACAGAGCACACTTGGGGAGAACATCATCTGGATTATCAGTAGTGTATTTGTTGATGAAATGTGCAAGGAATTGAGCAACAAGGACTTGATTAATTTCTACACTTGGATTTAGACCTTCAAATCCTTTACGGAGATAAGGAATTACAAAGGATGTAATGATAGGATCTTCAGAATCACGGAGAGTCCACATCATGTGGAGATGGTTAACATCTTCACTGATAGCAAAGCTCCATCCGTTTTCATAATTGGATTTGAGACCTTCAAGAAGTTCCATATTATCATCATCAGCATCACCATTGAGACAGTTCTTGAAAACCTTTTCCCACTCTTGTCCATTATCAGACTTCTTAGCAAGTGCAGATGCTTGAGGAACAACAAAGTTAAGATTACTTGCACCAGACACACGAGGAATGGCACAGATTGATAGTTCCTTAATACGTTCCCATTTGTATCCAGCAAAGATGACATTACCCTTCTTATCTAGACCACGACGACCAGCACGACCTGCCATTTGATGGAAGAGCATGGCATCTAGGTCATCTTCAACAAGTGAATCACGATAGATCACTACTGTGCGGAAAGGCATAGATACACCAAAGACTAGCGACATATCACTAAACACGATTGCTAGTTGTTTCTTGGTTGCAAGATTTTGAACAAGTCGGAGATAGGGATCAGGAAGACCTTGAGCATATACTCCGACACCACGCCAGAGAAGCTTGATCATAAAATGATATTCTTCACCAGTAGAGGGGAAATATTTCTTGAGGTTACTTACCCACTCTTCAATCTTACCTTCAGTGAAATACTGGTCAGGATTGAAATTGAAATCTTCAGTAGGTTCTTGGAGAGAAGTGGGAACAAAATCGTCATCTGCACCATCATCTTCTAGGAACTTCTTTTGTTCTTTCTTACTATCAAATCCCTTAGTATCGGGTTTTACAGAACGTTCCTTTTGCTTATCAAGTCGACGAGCCTTCTTTTGTTCCTTCATACGAAGAGCACGAAGACGAGGATACTTTTCATCTTCTAGTTCATCTACTGTCTTTGCAAACTGGCGAACAAGGCGTAGACAGGCAATCGTATTCTTTTGGAAAACAATGGCAGGAGTCTTATCTCCAGACTTCATTAGAAGAGCAAGCTTAGCAAGATCTACTTCATCATCAGATAGAGAAGTGTTTGCAAAGCTATCAAGAATACGCTTAATCTTATCTTCATCAAAGTTATCAACCATATACTTGATGAGATCGTTGAAATATTGATTTGCCTTAGAGAGTTGGATACGCTCACGAGCATCAAAATAACGAGTATGATCAAGAGAACCAATATCATCAAATTCAGCCTTTACCTTGATATATAAGTTCCAGGTATCAAAGGGAGTTGGTTGGATGTTCTTGCTGATAATACTTCCAGAGCTGAATTCATCTACATCAACAAGAGAGAGAGGATTGAGTGCTTCAATCTCATTCTTCTGAGGATTATAGTAGAAACGTTGTAGATTGAAGAATCTCTTGTCGCAAACAATGTTCTGAACATTACGTTTAGGATTTAGTGACTTGAACCACTTTGTAAGTTCTTCTAGATTACCAATTGTCGCGGAAAGAGCTAGGAAAGGAACATCGTCATAAATCTTTGCAATCATTTCCATAGCTTTACCTTCTTGTTTTCCAATCATGTGGATTTCGTCAAAGATAATCCAATCAAAACCTTTCGTGAGATGAGGTAGGAAATTTACAATGGTTTGTGCAGTTCCAACGATTGCCTCTGCCGTATTGAGCCTTTCAATCATCAGGTCACGCTTAGGGATAGACTGATATGTCTTTGTAATGATTGGGATATCTGCATTGAGAATACCACCAACATAAGAAGCCATCTGCCAAGCAAGTGCATCTGTAGGAACAACAATTAGAGTGCGACCCTTTGTCGTTGCATAACCAGAGAGAACCGTCTTACCTGCAGATGTAGGCGCACTTACGATAGTAGAAATCTTATCATCAATGTTACTTACAACATTGATTTGCCAAGGATCAAACTTTTGGAATCCTTTAGTGTTAAGAGGAGGCATCTGATCGTGAAGCTTGGTGAATTGTAGTTCGACAAGGTCACGCTTAGAAACTGCATCTTCCATCTTTGTAAGAATCTTAGCATACTCCTTACGCATATCATCAGTAATCACAAACTGGTCTTCCATAAGACGAAGGAAGATGTTACAGATGTTATCACTGTTACCCTTAGAAATTTGATTCTGAAGGGTTAGAAGGAGAAGGCGTGTGCGACCTTCATTGGTAGTTGGCTTTGCATTAAGACCAAACTTTTGAAGCTGTTCAATATCTTCCTTAACAGCATCATCCTTCTTCTTCATATAATTATCATAAATAATTTTTTCACTCTTGTTCAGTGTATGACCTTGCACCTTCTTAATTACGAGCATCTCTTCCTTGGATGGTTGAGGGTCAATATACTGCTTGATTAGTTTAGGATCGAAGCTATTTTCAGGCCTCATCCCAGTCTTAATCGCTTGTTCTTCGTTTGGGATGAACTTCTTTTGAAAGAAGCTAAATTCCCAATTACCGCGATTGTCTGTAGTATTAGTAAAAACATGGACGTTAGAAACTCCAGTGGACATACTCATCTAAATTATAGGAAAGAATCAATAAATTTCAATTTTTTTATTAATGTTAATTAATCAAAAAAATTAGATGAAATCCTTAAATGAAACCAATTTTTTTATATAAAATAATGTTTTTTATTAAGCTAAAAGAATAGCTTTTTTACATAGGAGAGCTCGAAGGGTCAGATTTAGATGACCATGGAAGGCTTCAAGAGCTTCCTCAAGTACTTCGTCAGATTCTGTAATTCCAAGAGAACGGAGCATCATAATAGATTCACGATAATCTTTCTTTTCCACCATTGTTGGAATATTCATATTAATTATATCACCATGTGAAACAAAACTTAGAAAAGTTTTAATCAATTCTGGTTTTGAATAATAAATTTTTACTAGATTACAAAAATCTTTATCGGCAAATAATTTAAATGTCTTTTTATTCATTTCATTAATTACTTCCTCAGATAATTCTGGCGTAACTTCAACTTCTTTATCAACAACAGGTTTTTGAAGTTCTTCATCAACAGTTTCTTCTTTAGTAAAACGATTTAGAACATTTGTATCTTGAACTGTTCCAATCAAAGGTCTTGTTGCAACAAGTGGTCCATCAGAAGACTCTTGAGAAGATTTTTCTTGAATGTTTGTGGCATTCTTTAAAAATACAACTGCAAGTTTTTCGCGAGTTTCTTTATGTGCAGAGAAGACAAAAACAACTAGATTATCATCAGAACCAACTGAGAAAAATTTGTCATTATCTTTTAATGTTTCTGAATTTGCAACAAATCTAATTTGTTGAAAATCATCAGATGATAATCCATAAATTTCAAACATAGAAATAATATTTGATAACCGAACAATGCCGGTTACATCTCGTTTGATTTCTAGTACTTTTGAGTTAACATTTCCTACTAACTTGAAAACGATAGGCATTACTGATGGATATATATCAAATAATATATTATTATCAATTTTTTTGATACTAAAAATTGAAAAATATTACTGATATTAATATATTAATTAAGTATGGATTTCGATTACTTGAAAGATAAATTAATTGTAGGTTTACTATCAACATCACAACAAGTGAAATACGGTAAAACTTCTAATGGAAAACCAATTTATCAGGTTAAACCATTAGATAATAAATTACCTAATTTTTGGTTAACTTATGGTGGCTCATTAAAAGGAAAGATCATTGTTGTTTTCAAATTTAAACAGTATAAAGAAGGAACTTTACCTTTTGGTGAAATTTATAATATTATTGGTTTGGCAACAGATGAAAATTTAGCCAAGGCATTAATGTTTCACTATCAAATAAATAGAAAAGCTCTAAAATCATTTGAATTAAAAACTAATTCTAAAGAAGAGAATATTAAAAGAAAAGACTTGATCCCCCTATTTACATTTTCAATTGACCCTAAAGGTTGTATAGATATTGATGATGCACTATCTATTGAAAAAACTGAAACTGGATATTCAATTGGTGTTCATATTGCACAACCAATTTATTTTCTAAATAAAGAAGATATTCAGAAACGTACAGAAGAAGCTTTTTCAACATTATATTTTGATTCAAATGAAGAACTATGGTCAAAAAATATAGTTGAAGCATCTAGCTTAACTCAAAACTGTGTAAAACCAGCTTATAGTATAATTTTTACAATTGAAGATTGTCAAATAAAAAATGTAGAATCTTTTCCAAGCTGGATAGAAAATAAACTGAATACAAATTATGATGAAATTGATAATCCAAATATCAAATTACTTAATAAAATTTCTAACGCCATATTTTCAAAAAATTTAGATTCACATGAATTAGTTTCTAATTGGATGGTTCAAGCAAATAATTATATTGGCCAAACTTTTAAAAATATTCCATTTCGTGTTCAAAATAAAAATTCAACAAATATTGACGAAACCATTCCAGAAGATATTAAAAAGGTGTTTTCAAATTTTGAAATGGAATCAGCAGAATATTCTTTTGATAAAGATTTTCACAGTAGTTTGGGGTTAAATAAATATACTCATTTTACATCACCAATTCGAAGAATCATTGATACAATTATTCATTATACAATTACGTATGAAGATATAATTGAAATTGATATAGAAAGAATTAATTTTCTTGATAAACAAACAAAAAAGTTTCATCGTCAAATCAAATTGAACGAAATTATTAATCAATTAACTTTACCAGATGAAGGAAAAGAAGTTGACGGATGGATTTATAAAAAAGAAAAAAATAAATGGTTAGTATATTTTGAAGAATTAGGATTAATGAAAGTCAAAATAGTCGATGATAAACTAAAATATCGGATTAAACCCGAAATGATAGAAGAATATACTATTGGTCAAAAATATAGATTTAAAATATATAAAAAACCCGGGTTTCTACCAAAAGAAAAAATATTGATAGTTTCATCCTTTACTTTATTATGAATATATATAATGTCAAGTCCAAAAGGATTAAATAATGTAGGAAATACTTGTTATCTTAATTCTGGATTACAAATGTTAATTCAAAATCAAGGTTTCTGTAAATTAATTTTGGATAATCAACATAAATCCGAAAATCTAAAAGTTATGGCTGATTTCATAAAAGAATATTATACATCATCTCAAAGGAGTGTAACACCATCAGATATCAAAAGAATGGTTGGTAATAAAAATAAAATTTTCAGGGGAAACAGTCAACAAGATTCAGCAGAATTTATAGTATACTTACTAGATATTTTAAACGATGATCTTAAAGGTGAACTGAATAATTTATTCCAAATCAAATCAGAAACTATCATCAAATGCAAATTAAAACGTTGTCTAAAAACTTCAACAACTATCGAAAATAACAATTATCTAATTCTTCCAATAAATTCTTCTGATGTGACTCTCGACGATTGTTATCGTGGATATAAAGTTCACGAAAAATTAGAAGGTGATGATATGTATTATTGTGATGCATGTAAAGCTAAAAGAATCGCATCAAAGAGATTACAAGTTGTAGGATGGAGTGATAATCTAATAGTATGGCTCAAAAGATTTGAAAACAATGGACACAGATTATCAAAAAATAATAAAGAAATCGAAATTCCATTTGATTGGAGACATGATTATACAATTAAAGGTGCAGTAGTTCATATGGGAGGAATCGGTGGCGGACATTATATATATATTAGCCGTGATATCAATACCAATGTTTGGACAATCTATGATGATTCTTCTACATCACAATTAAGACAAGAACAAGTTCAAAAATATCTGAATCATGCTTATATTTTTAATTATATTAAAAAATAATTATTTTAATTTAATAATTAGTTTGTTTATCATTACTTTAAGTGTAACTTATAATAATGATATTGACACCAAAACAATTTTATCTCAAAAATCATTTAGATTTAAACATTAATGTCCTTGAAGGGAGAGATGTCAATAGTATTGTTGGAATAATACTTAATGTTCATGGTGTTGGTTCGCATTTTCAGAAAGTATATGATAGTTTAGATGAATTTGATAGAAGAGATGAATTATTTAGTAAATTTAATTACAAATCGTTTGCCTTTGAATTTCATGGTCACGGGAAAAGTGAAGGTAAAAGATGTTATATAAATAATTTTGATGATTTATTAGAAGATTTAGATTCTGTAATTAAATATATCGAAAAAAGATTTTCACAACCAATATACCTTTTTTGTGAATCAATGGGATGTGCAGTAGCTTTCAAATATTGTATAGTTAAAAAAACCAATGTTCGCGGAGTAATTTTTACAGCTCCGTTATGTGGTATAAGTTCAAAACTTAAACCAAATATAATTATAAGACAATTATTATTAAAATTATCAAATATTTTCCCAACATTACCTTTAGTTACAACAACTAGAAATATGGGTGCTCAATCAACTTTAAATCAAGAATATATTGATGCTAAGAAAGACAATGAATTCTTTTATAAAAAAAGTCATAGATTAGCTACTTGTCGCGAATTAGTATCAATATCTGAATGGATAGAAACTAATTGTCATCTATTTAATAAACCTATTTTAATGTTTCATGGTAAAGAAGATAATATTACAGAATATTCAAATACAGTAAGAGTATTTGATACAATAAAATCAACAAAAAAAGAATTACATTTATTAGAAAAAGGATATCATGTTTTATTAATTGATAATAAAAAAGATTCATTTTTACCAGAATATATTATGATTAAATCTATTAAATGGCTTAATAAATAAAAATTGAACTCATTGTGTTCGTATAATTTTTATTAATAAAAATTGAAATTTTTAATCTAATTAGGTGTTTTTATAAATTAGTATGCTAACGGAACTCATTGTTGCGTTTATGTTTCTTACTATCCTGGCTGGCCTCATCATTGAGGTAATGAGTATTTTCAGCCCGAAGCAAAAGAAGACCGCACTCATCATCGTCGACCCTCAGTATGACTTTTGTCAGGGAGGGTCGCTTGCTGTAGACGACGCGGTTGCCATTTTTCCGGAAATCAACATCCTCCGGAAGAAGGTAAACTTTCACAAGGTTTTCATCACCCAGGACTGGCACCCTAACGAGCACGTATCTTTTGCGCCCACCCATAACAAGGAGCCTTTCACCAAGGTGATGAACACCATCAACTACAACATGAAGTCAATCACCTACGAACAGGACCTCTGGCCTATCCATTGCGTTGCCTACTCCAAGGGAGCACAGTTTCACCACGAGCTTGTAACCAACCCTTCAGACATTGTTATCCGCAAGGGCACGCTCAAGGGAGTTGACAGCTACAGTGGATTCGGTGATTCATTCGGAAACCAGATTGAGAAGACCGACCTGGACTACTATCTCAAGTATGACGACATCACGGATGTGGTGGTTTGTGGACTTGCAACTGATTTCTGTGTCCAGGCAACTGCTCTAGATGCTCTGAAGTACAAGTTCAACGTGAACGTTATCAAGTCCACTGTCCGGGGCGCCATGAAGGATACAACAGACGAGGCATTCCGTCGGATGCAGAATCGGGGGGTCCAACTCTTCGAGACTGTAACAGAGTACATCAACTACATTACTCAGGTTGCTGACTTCTGCTAATTCTTTTATTCTGGTGCTTGACTGAAGAAAAATTAACTTAATTTATTCGCATAATTTTTATTTTAACAAATAAAAATTGAAAAAAGATAAAATTAATATAATTATATTAATTTTATGTCTTATTCAGTTATTCATTTGACTAATGAACCTTTTACTAATACTAAACCTACTGATTATCATCAGTTTAAATATGATTTAGACAACTTTCAACTTCATGGTTGTAAAGCCATTGATAACAATGAAAATGTTTTAATCACTGCACATACTGGTAGTGGTAAGACTGTTTTAGCATTATATGCGATTGCTCGTTGTTTCGCACTTGGTAAAAAAGTAATTTATACTTCACCTATTAAGACTCTATCAAATCAAAAATTTAAGGAGTTTTCAGAATCATTTCCAGATGTTGGAATTCTAACTGGTGATGTTAAAATTAATCCTACAGCTGAATGTCTTATCATGACTGCTGAAATCTTAAGAAACTCACTTTTACAGAAAAGGGATGAAACAGTATATGACTGGAATTTTAATCCTGATGATGTAGCTTGTGTGATTCTAGATGAAGTTCATTTTATCAATAATAAAGAAAGAGGAAAAGTTTGGGAAGAAATTATTATTAATCTTTCACCAAAGATTCAACTAGTTATGCTTTCAGCAACTATTTCTGGTGCAAATGAAATGGTTGATTGGATTGGTAATCTTAAACAAGTTAAATGCCATCTTATTTCAACAGCAAAACGTCCAGTTCCTCTTACTCATTCTATCTATTGGGAAGATCAACTATACAAATATGAAGAAAATGAACAATGGATTCCTGATACTTGGAAAGATGTTAAGAAAGATATTGATAAATATTATCTCAAAAATCGATACACTAGTTACACATTTCAAAAGTGTCTAGATTATCTAAAAAATAATAGCTTGCTTCCTGCAACAGTATTCCTTCTAAATCGTGATGGTGTTGAAAAACAGGCTAAAAGTCTTCAACCATTTGTTGAGGATCATATGGAGGTAGCAACTATCAAGAAAATCTGGGATAAAAATCTTCTCAAATATCGTGACATTTATCAACATACAGAACAGTGGAATACATTATACGATTTAGTTTGTAAGGGAATAGGCATTCACCATTCTGGTATGATTCCTGTTTTAAAAGAAGTTGTAGAAATTCTTTACACCGAAGGTTTAATTAAAGTCCTCCTAGCAACAGAAACTTTTGCACTTGGTGTAAATTCTCCAACTAAAACAGTTGTTTTCACTAACCTAACTAAATTTGATGGTTCAGGAAGACGTCTCCTACGTCCTGAAGAATATGGACAAATGGCAGGACGTGCAGGTCGTCGTGGTCTAGATACTTTTGGTAATGTAATTGTATTACCGTTTCCTGATTTCATTTCAGAGAGTGAAGCTAAAGAAATTATTAAAGCACCTCCTCAAAAAATCAGCAGCAAGTTATCTCTAGATTATTCTATCATTTTGAAACTGCTTAATTATAAGGTAGATTCTGATAATGAAAATGATAAACATATTGACCCAGAAGAGTTTATCTTTAATGTATTATCAAAAACACTATTTAATGGTCAAGATAGAAGAATTATCAATGGATTACTTTCAGAAAAATCTGAAGTAGAAAGTAAGTTAGAAAATCTTACTAAAATGGCAGGTAAATTAATTAATGATAATTCTGAAAAATTTATGGAACTAGTTGAAATCAATCAAAAACTAAAACCTGATGGATTCTTCAGACTAGATAAAAAAGTAGAAAAGAAACTACTTCAACAAAAAAAGACTATTGAAATGGATATTCCTTCTTCAACAATTAAAACAATGGAATCATGGTATTCTCTAAAGAATCAAATCGATAAGCTAGTAAAACAAATTGATTTTTCGGAAGCAAAACTGAGAATCCATATTCACGATATGCTGACTTATCTATTTGAAAACGAAATGATAGACACAACAGGGCTTCTGACAATTAAAGGACGAATCGTATCTGAGGTTAATGAATGCAATCCACTGCTTTTAGCCCAAATCATTGAATCAAAATGTTTTGATGATTTAGAATTTGAACAAATTGTATCAATTCTATCTATTTTTGTTGCAGATAAAAGTAGGAATGAGGATGAAATTTATATTGATGATTTAGAAATATCTAATGAAGAAAAAGATACTATTAAGAAGATTGTTAAATGGAAAGAAGAATTAGAGAATAAAGAAACTAAATTAATGCAAGAAATTCCATTTACCTTTTCAAGCGAATGGTCAACATCATTAAGTATGTATGAAGTAACAGCTGAATGGTGCAAAAGTAAAAATTGGTTTGAAGTAAGACATAAATTTGATAACTTTGAGGGTAATTTTATTAAAAATATTCTCAGATTAACTAATCTTGTAAGAAATATTCTTAGCATTGCTAAAATATTAAATAATGTTAAATTAATTAATAAATTAGATGGATATCAAGAAAAATTAGTAAGAGATATTGTAATTACAGATTCATTATATATTTGATAGTGATAATTATTGTTTTATATTTTTATTTTCTTGTTTTATATTATATGTTTCTTCTTTGGGATTAGTTTTATTTTCTGAAGATATTTCAGCTTTTACTTCAGATAAAATACTAGGCGCTTTACCGAATATTCCAAAAATAAATTTTGATATAGATGATAATGCATCTGTTAATAATTTAGAATCGAGATTTAATAATCTTCTACCATAACCTTTAACAGTTTCAGCAGTATCAGGATTAATATAAGTTAATACAATTAATAAAACAACAAGATAAAATGCTGATTTACCAATATCCCAAACAATACTCCACAATTGACTAGAAATTAATATTAAAACAAATATTGTTAATAAAGTTTTTTCATCCATTATTAAATATTATAAAAAAAAATCTATTCTAATTTATATGTCAGATCAAGATTTTTATTTAAAATATTTAAAATACAAGTCTAAATATTTTAATTTAAAGAATGCTATGTCATCTAATCAATCTGGTGGGGGAGATGACAAAGTAGAAATTTATTTATTTAAAGCCGACTGGTGTGGCCATTGCAAAGGTTTTAAACCTACATGGGAAAAAATCAAGAAAGATTTAGGTAATAAATATAATTTTATTACTGTAGATGCAGATAAAGATAAACCTTTAATTGAAAAATGGAAAATACAAGGTTTTCCTACTATCATCAAAAAAGTAGGTGATAAAGCTGAAGAATATGTTGGTCCTAGAGATGAACAAAGTGTTGTTGACTTTATTAATGCTAATTAAATATTCTAATACTAATTAAAAATATAAACTTTATATTTTTAGTTAGAAAAAATCTCAATAAAATCTTCTGAATCAGAACTACTGATCAGATTATTAATTTTAATATTAGTTTTCTTATCTTCCTTGATATCAATAATTTTAATATCCATTGTTTTCTTATTTTTGCCCGGATTCTTTGAATTCAGTTTGTGTGACAAAGTCACACTTCCTCCTTTCTGTTTAATTTTTTTATTTTCTGTATTAATTTTAACACTTCCTAAAGAAGCTAAATTTTGTAATTTTAAATAATTATCATCATTATCTATTTTTTTTTTAAGATCTGTTATAGTTTCTATTTCAGATAGAAGTTTGTTATTTCTTTCTTTAATTTGTTGAATATCTAATTCATTGAAACCGTTAAATGAATCTTTGAATACCTTTATTTTTCTTTTTTGAACAGTATCTAAGTCTTTAATAATTTTATTTTTTTCTTTAACTTTCCAATTTGACTTTTCTTTTTTTAATATTGGAACCTGATTAAGCGTTGTAAATTCTAAAACATTTTTACCAAAATTATCTTCATAAATATTATTTATAATTGGTTTATCAACATCTTTATAAAAATCAATAATTCTAACTTTAAATTCGGTGTCTTCCATTTATAATATTTAAGAAATAATTTTAATATTAATTTTAAATTAAACGCTACTAATAAAAAAATTTAATAATATTTAATTCCCAAAACTCCATCATAATTTTTCTCAAATGTATTTACAAAATCACCTGATTTAAAACTTTTGACTAATTTAATTTCACAATTTGTAAATTTTATAAATCTAGAACTTTTTTCTGGTGTGCAATAAATAGTTTGAATTAACTCATTTTCTGCATTCTCTTCAATATCATTTCCAAAAACAAGTTTATGACCATCTTTAGGGTCTAACAGTTTTTCTAACCAAACTTCTAGTTCTTTGATATTATGTTTATATTTAGCTTCTTCAATCATATCAATCTGTTGTTCCAGTGTAAGTTCTTTATTATAACAACCAATACAGTTTTTATTGTTGATTTCAAAATTCTTAAGTGAAGCAGAAGAACCATGAATTAGAAATTTAGTATCTTTATCTATCTTTGAACTAATAATATCATTAATAACAAGCGATTTAATAGTGTCAGAATATACACCTAATTGTTTTGTCGATGTGACTTTAGAAATAGATACATCATTATTTTTAATCTTCAACACTAAAGTATAATCTCTATCAAGAAGAAACTTTTTTAGCCAGTCAATATCATAAGTCTTTCCATATTGATAACTAAAGTTTATCTTAAATTCTTTTAGAGTATCAATGTAATATTTTTCTAGATTGATATATTTAACATCATCGCTGACAAGAAATATTCCATTGACAATATCATTTTTATAACTATCAAAATATTTTTTAAAATTGGTAATTCGTGATTTTAAAAAATTTTTCTTTTTTGCATCCGGGATACTATCAATAATTTTACTGATTTTATTTAATCTTTCGTCAACTATTTCTTTAGATTGGTCATAGATGACAAAGACATATAGTGATTCAAACTTGTCTTTATCAGAAGTATACTTATTAAATGTATTGTTAAAAATACTTTCCATACAATACAAATAATTAATAATATTCTTTTTTATTCAATTTTTATTAATTAAATTTATTTATTAATGATACCTAAATCTTTCAAATTTGAAATAATGTTATCGAATTTATTCTTTTGAACACTATGTTCTTGAATAACTTTTTTAACATGAGCTTCTGAGTTTTTCTTTAGTTCATCAAAGTTTTCAATATGTTTATCAACAATTAAATCTTCAGGAATAGCTTTCAATTTAACTGGTTTTAAATCATATTCTTGTTTAGTACGTTCAGTTTGTTTTTCTTTAATCATTTTTTTAATATCGTTATTTGTTAAACAATCATCTTTTTTAAGTTTTAAATCTTTAGCAGATTTAATAGTTTCTGGTACTGCTTCATTAGTTACAGGATTATAAACTGTTTTACTAACTTGAAATTCTGTTTTCTTTCTTTCACCTGTTTTCTTTGATGCATTTTTAATAACGTCAGGATTAAATTTATTTTTCTTGTCTTTGAAAAAAATATTGTTCTCCATTATATACATATATTAAAAACATTCTTATAAACGAATTTTCATAAAATAAAAATATAATATTATTAAATGGAAATAGAAGCGAGAGTTAAATATTATCTAGGAAATCTGTATCTATATCATTCTTTCAAAAAAAGATTAGAATATACTTTTGAATATAATGAGGAAGATAAAATGATTTCATATCATAAAACACATTATATTGATAAAGATATTTTGCATTCAAACAATTATGATAATCAAATAAGACATTATATAACGGATTTAAGAAAGATTATAAATAATGGTGAAATTAATGAATATAAATTTTTAGTTAGATTAGGGGACGTAAATTGTAAATTAGATAAATTTACATTTACAAAAACCAGACCAATTGATATGAAAAATAATTACAATATTTTGTTGAATCTGAATACACCAAGACATTGGGGATATTTATGGGAAGTAGATAAATATGATATACCTTTTACAAGTAAACAAAATAAAATTATTTGGAGAGGAACTAATACAGGGGATAAAGATAGTCAATTAAATTTAAGATATCAGTTGATATCTAAATATCAGAATTATCCTAATAAAAATATAGATGTACGATTTAGTCATTTGAGCCAATATAATGACTCTTCACAAAATTTTATTTTTGATAAAATGTCTATTAAAGATCTATTGCAAAATAAATTTTTGGTTTCAGTAGAAGGAAATGATGTTGCTACAAATTTAAAATGGATAATGTATTCAAATTCTGTGGTAATAATGCCCAAACCTAAAATAGCAAGTTGGTTCATGGAAGATACATTAATTCCAGATTATCATTATATAGAAGTTAAATCAGATTTTTCAGACTTGGAAGAAAAATTTACTTGGTGTTGTAAAAATTTAGACAAATGTGAAAAGATAACTAAAAATGCGAATTTATACGTTGGACAATTTTTAAATCAAGATAAAGAAAAAGAAATCGAAAAAAAAATAATAGATATTTATACAAATATTATTGATATAAAATTAATAAATTCTATAAAGAGATAAATACATTTTATATAATGAGTTTATATGAAATTTTGGAAATAAAACCAACAGCATCCGAATATGAAATTAAAAAAGCTTATCATATATTATCAAAAAAATATCATCCAGATAAATGTAAAGATGATGATGCAACTGAAAAGTTTCAAAAAATTAATTCAGCTTATCAAATTTTAATGGATGATAAAGTAAGAGAAAAATATCAAAAAATGAATAAAGAGGAAAAAAATAATTTTCAAAAAATACTAGAAAAACTATTTAATAATCAATTAAATGTTGAAGAATTGAAAGCAGTAGGTATTAATTTATCAAAGAAAGATTGGGAGCATTTACAAAGTAATTTTAAGGATATCATGAACTCTTTAAATTTCAAAGAGTTATTTAATTTATTTTTGAATGGAACTGTTCCTATAAAAAAAACAAATTTAAATATGAATTGTTCAGATTCTGATGTGAATTGTTGGTATGAACATCAAGCTGAATACTATTATGATTTACCAATAAATTATCAAAGACAAAATAAATTAGATATTAGATTAAGTATTAATGTAACATTAAATGATATATTAGAACAAAATAAGAGAAAAATCAAAATAAAAAGAAAATACGAAGATGAAGAATTAACAACATCATTTATTTTCGCACCAAGCAAACCATTTATTGTATTTGGTTCTGGAGGAGATATGGATGATGGTGATTATGGTAATTTAATAATTCAATTAAATCTTCCTGCAAATTTCTATTGGAAAGAAAATTTAATAATTTATGATTATCCTATTTCATTATATCAAACTGTTTATGGATTAGATATTAATTTAGATGTTGGTAAAAAATTAGAATTTAAAAATTGGGTTCCAAGTAGAGATGGTTTTTTAATTACAGTTGATACAATAAATATCAAAAACCATTTCTTTGCGATTAAATTAAGTTTAAATTATGAACATACAGAAGATAAAGAAGATGTATTAAAATTAATGTTTAATTAATCAATTATAAAATAATCTACTGTTTTATAAATGATTAAATTTGATGAATTTACAAAAAAATATATTAAAAATTTTTTTGATAAGAGGGATAAAGAAATTAAATTTGATTTTATAATGAAAGAAAAAAATGAGATATTATCAAAGTTTAATAAAAATATACAGTTTAAAATAGAACCATTCGAAGTTAAACTTGATAAAATACGTAAATTATTTGACACTGAATGGGTATATACTGAAGCCATTAATAATTTGAATACTTTAACTGCTAATTATAAAATAACTTGGAAGCATAATGTTATGCATACAATTTATTTTAAGGGGACTGAAACTAAGTTTAAAGAATTTAAACAACGTATGTTAACTCTTATAAATATGTTAAATTATTTATATGATAAGAAAAATACCAGAAAAGACAATGCAATATCAATGTATTTAATATTAACACCTTTAAAGAAAACCTTAGAAAATACAGAAGTAATAGGCCCTAGAAATATAAATTCTGGTTATACTGATTTTATCACAAATGAAATTTTATGCTGGCGAGAAGAAGAATTTGAAAAAGTAATTTTTCATGAAATGATACATTATATGAATTTAGATGTAAGAAATATGGCATTTGATGATAAAGATTTACCCCATGAAATCGATGGGTATAAAAGTTATTTTGAAGCCTTTACTGATTTTTGGGGTATAATATATCATATTATTTATATTTCAATAATATTAAAAAAATCTCCAAATAGCTTGTTACAAATAGAATTTGAATTTATCAAGAATCAAGCTAATTTAATGAATAAATTTTTTGATCTAGGTGATTGGACTACAAAAAAATACTTGAAACAAAAAAGTCCAGCTTTTACATATTTTATATTAAAATATTTGTTATTTAAAAGAATTATATATTCAAATGATATTTCATTATTAGATAAACCAAGGGAATTACTATCAGAACTTATGTCGCAAAAGTTTGATGTTGAAGATTTTATTAATTTACCTCCAAGAATGTCATTACTGCAATTAGAATAAAATGACTCATTAAATTAGCTTCTAGTAGATTTTCTTCCACACGAGCTCGTTTCTTAACAGCATAATATGCATATCGAAAAACACACCATTATGTATGTTATTGATATTTCTATTATGGTGTAGGACTTCTTATTTAACTATGATTAATATAATATATTAACCCTTTAAGAAGTTAAAGTAAAGACTTTAATTAATATTGAGGTAAATTGTTCATCTTTCAATAAAAACTATTTATTTAAAGTTCAACAGTGTTTCCGTTAGGGAAAGCTTCTTCATAAAATTCTTTGAGGAAAGATTGGAAAGCAGTGAATTCAATTACACGACCTTTTTCTTTTCCAAGAGCTTTAGCGGTATCTTTATCAAGGGTGGTTGTTTGACCATTTTTGAGTCCATCAGATTTGAATTTTTCATTTAGTAAACTCATTACTTTAGGACGGGCCATTTGAACACCATCATCTAGACCAAGATATTTTACCAGTTTAGGAGGTACGGGAGTTTCTTTATTGAAACCACCATCTTTGTTTCCTTTACGTTTGGGTTTTTCTTTAGCTGCTTTGTTTACTTCTTCAACATGAGATTTGGACATTTGAGCATAAAGACGATTGCGTTGACGTTCAAATTCATTACGTTGTTTTTCATTTGTACGAACTTTTTCTAAAAGAGTTTTATGTTCAGTTTCGTTTTCTTTAATACTTGCTGAAACTTTTTCCCATTCAGTAGCAAGATCTTGCCAACTCATTTTGGGTTTCTTTTCTTTTTCAGATTTACCACCGGCTTGTTTTTCATCGCCAGTTTCAGAACCAGAATCAGATACATCATCGTCATCATCGCTATCATCATCTGAATCTACATCTTTGACAAGAACTTTCTTACTAGGTTGCTCTTCTTTCTTAGGAAGAGTTTTCTTAGGTTCTTCTACTACTTTGGTAACAGTTTTTGAAACTTTTGTAGATACAGGTTCTTTGACTTCCTTAACTTCTACCTTTGATTTAGAATCTTTGGTATCTTTAGAAACTACAGAACTTTGTTCTTTGTCGGATTTCTTATTAACAGGAGGCATTACTATTAAGGCCATTTATTCAAGAAGTGATTTCATCAATTTTTTTTAATTAATTGATGAACTCATTCAAAAGATACTACTATTTTAACGGTCTTTTTATCTAAATTATTAGTTATTAACATATGCTTTTTATGGATATCTGTAGGTATTTTGTCCTTTATTCTAATTTGTTTAGAAATCTTATTTACCACCTTTTTCTCATTTTTATTCTTCTTATTCATATCATCAAATACATCATCTTTCTTTTCAACTAAATAATCATAAATTTTTCTGGAGATAAACCACTTGAAAAAGTTAAGTTGACCAATTGTCGTTATAATGCAAGTTTGACCCATGAAAAAAGGAATTCTATCTCCTCTACTAAATGGATCAAAATGTGTTTTTTGAAAATGTTTTAATTGATTTTTATAATCAAAATAAACATTAAATACAACTTCTTTATCATTATCATCTAACTTGTAACTACATTTATTATATTTTGAGAATTTTGTTACAAAATGATCAATTAAACGAATTGATATTTGGGATTCTCCAGAAATTATATTTACAAACTTTTTACAATTTTCATTATTATCATAAAAATCTTCATTCCCTTTTAATTTTAAAAGTTCTTGTGAGGTGAGTTGTATAATTTTAAACATCTCAATATTTTTCTGACGGCTTTCGCTTATAATTTTTTCTTCTGATGAATTACTAAAATCCATTTATATTTATAAATAGTTAAAGAAGCTTTATGATGATTTTAATTTTAAAGTTATTCACAATCTGGACAATAATTGGTTAACTCGTTGACAAAATCATTTGTATTTATTTTTTGTTTAAATAATTTATCAAAGCATTTTTTATGAAATGTATGATTACAATTTTTATAAATTCTAATTAATTGATTAGTTTTTATTTTATTTTTACAAAGAGAACAATTAATATTATTAGTATTTGCATTTGTTAAAAACGTTATTTCATTTAAAAAATCTTCTATTGTAATTTTGGTTTGGGAAATTTCAATTTCTAATTGTTTATCTTTATCCCCTAAAATAATGAAATTATTTATTTCATTAAGAATATCATTAGATAGTTTTATTGGTAATGTCCCTGACATTTTAAATATAATGATATATAATTATATTTAAACGATCATTAATTACAATTTATATGCGTTTAGTTTACTTGATAATTTAGTTGTTTCTTCATCAGAACTACTATCTAATTTTTTTAATTCAGAATCTGATGAGGAAGAAGACGTTAACTTAACTTTTTCTTCAAACTCAAAATTATTTTCAGATAATACTAATGACCTATTATTTTCTTTTGTATCACTTTCTGATTCAGAGTCAGATAATCTTTCAAGCTTATTAAAATGTTCATTTTCTTCGTCACTGTTTTCATCTAAATTTTTATTTTCTGATGTTGATAATTTTCTATTTTCTGAATTAGATAATTCTTCATCTTTTGAACTAGTTGATTCTGAACTAAAATTATTAGATGCTTCTACTTGAAGTATATTTAAATTTTTGACATTAATTTGACTACTTGTATCATTTTTATCTGATTGAGATACATTTTGTTTCATAAAAATATTATTAACTTCGCTATCAGGAACATCATCTTCTGTTGAACTAGATTCCTCTAAAAATTTATAATTATATTTTATAGATTCTTTTTCTTTGAAAGATAAAGCAATCGGACGTAAAAATAAATAAAAAGATTTCGATTCAGTATTTATTACAACAGAATATACTTCTAATAGCATTTTAACCCAAGAATTTTGTGGTACATCCTTAATATTAATTTTCTTTTTATTATCTAATAATAACATTGTTTCAAAAGTAGGAGTTTTAATTATTTTAATTTTTAAAAGTCCCTGATGATATTTTTCTGATTCCTTTACTAACGTTTTTAAGGTGTATGTTTTTTCATTTTCATCAAACCAAATTTTAGCATTTCTTACAGCATCTTCTCTAATTTTTTTATCTAATGAATTTATAAATTCTACTAGTTTATCTTGTTTTGAATTTTCTTGGGTAATTAAAGGAACTTCCATTTCATAATATTCACTTGTTATTTTCTTTGGAAGATTTTCATTTAACAGTGGTGGACATTGAAATACTAAAGGTTTACCGTCACACTTTATATAAACTATTTTTTTATTATCATTCTTTTTATTTTTTACTTTTGTATAACTAATATTATTTAGATTAACTTGTTGAATTCTTAATGGTTCAAGTGAATTCATATATAAATATATTTATAAATGAATATTCGGCTTTAAATCAATATATGAGTTTTAATAAGTATTAATTACATCTTTAATAAATTAATTGAACTTATTTTGAATAAGTTATTTAAGCATGAGCTGATTTGCCACCTTTGCCACCACGAGTGGGTTTAGCTGCAGGTTTCTTTACAGGAGCTTTAGCTTCTTGTTCACTTTCACTTTCACTATCATCAGATTCTACTTGAGCAGTTACTTTCTTTCCACTTGTAGCTACTTTTACAGGAGCTTTAGTTTCTTGTTCACTTTCACTATCATCATCAGATTCAACAGGAGCAACTACTTTTTTTACAGGAACAGCTTTTACAGGAGCTTTAGATTCTTGTTCACTTTCACTATCATCATCAGATTCAACAGGAGCAACTACTTTTTTTACAGGAACAGCTTTTACAGGAGCTTTAGTTTCTTGTTCACTTTCGCTATCGTCTGATTCTACATTCGCAACTTGTTTAGATACAACAGGCTTTGATTGTTTCCCAGATTCTTCATCTGAATCAAGGAAAGCATCAGAGTTCATGTAATCTTTGTAAAGACTATTTCCTTTAACAGATGGTTCAACTTCAGTCTTTACAATTTTGAGTGTAGCACCCCAAGTAGGATCTTTCTTAGTGAGGGGTTGAGCCCAGAATTTTACAAGACGAACGATAGGACGGAAATTAGATTGGAAAGAAACAACACGAGCAAAATCATCAAGTGTAGCCATATCAGTTACTTCAGTACGTTGACGTTTATCGTTTACCATTTCAGAACGGAAAACTTTGGTCTTGATTGCACCAGAACCATATTCAGTATCTACCTTGAGTTTAAGATAAGGAAATTTAGGAAGAGTTGATTTCTTTTTGCTTTTACCTTCATCTTCTGAATCATCATCTTGAGTTACAGTTGATTCACGATAGATAGGTTGGTAAGTGTATTTATTCCATTTCTTACCAAGAAGTTTAGATGCAAACTCTTCAGATGAAAAGTAAGCATCAATTTCCTTGATTTTTTCTACAAGTGATTGTACTTCAGAAACAGATGTATTCAGAGGAACTTTTACAAAGGCACGGTCAGAATCATTTTTGTAATATTCGCCAGCGCGAGGTACGCCATACGTTTCAAGACGAATCCAAGGAAATTGTACCATTAATGCTTGATTAGGACCAAGAGTAGGGTGATCGTATCTGGGGTAAGCAATCTTTTGACCCTTGGATCTTTCGTTTTCTTCTAGATCGGTTGAGGACATACGAGCTACTTCTACATCACTGTAGTTAACGGTTAGTTCTTTAGCTTTGTTATTGGACATTAATAAATAAAAGGTTTAATTCAAGATGTATATATATCAATTTTTTTATTATTGTATATATTATATGTATTATACATCTAAATAACTGACTTTGGAAGGTTCTTGATTATATTCATAAAAGTCGCAATTTGGTCTATTACAATTGACAAGGTATTTTTGACTGATAAAAGTTATTGCAGTTTGAAATCTAATTGTAGGATTATTTGTGTTGAATAACATTTTTCCCTCATCATCTAGAGGAATATTAAAGGGTGAATTTTTATTTTTGATATCTACATTTAAACCACTTTTGATTAATATAGCCTCTTTAAGATTATCAATGCTATATAATTGATTAGGAGAAAGATTCAGCCATTTTAAAATGTATGGCGAAAATTTTGCTTTGGTTTTATAAAACATTATCATAATATTGTTTAGGTTAATAATTATTTTTATCAATTTTTGTAAATTTTAAATTTGATTAAAAAAATGTTTAAAATTGATTAATAAATGGTTTAAAGACAATAAAGTTTATTTAATAAGTATGGAACACACAAGTTTTGAAGGATTAAATTTAAAAGATACACTTTTAAAAGGTGTTTATCTTTATGGTTTTACAAAACCATCACCAATTCAAATAAAAGGTATTCAATCGATTGGAACAGGTAAAGACTGTTTATTACAATCACAATCTGGAACAGGAAAGACAGCAACGTACCTTCTTGGAGTATTAAATAGATTAGAAGAAAATGATAAAAACCAATGTATCATTTTATCACCAACAAGAGAACTAGCTGGACAAATTTATGAAGTTGCAACACAATTATCAAAAGAAACAAAATTTAAAATAGAAAATTGTTGTGGTGGAACTAGTATTAAAGATTCAAAAGATTCTTTAAAAAAAGCGAATTTAATTATTGGCACACTTGGTAGATTAAAACACATGATTGAAGATAAAGTTATTAATATGCATTCAATTAAATTATTTGTTATGGATGAAGCAGATGACGTATTAACAGATGGAATTAATGAAAAATTAAATTTCATTTTTCAAAGAATGCCAACTGGGATTCAAACAATATTAATATCTGCAACAATGAATCCGAATGTTTTTACAGTAACTAAAAAATTTTTACATGATCCTATTAAGATTTTACTTAAAAACTCTGAAGTAGCTGTCGATTTAATTAGCCAATTTTATATTGAAATTGAAACAGAAGAACTTAAATTTGATACTTTACTAGATTTATACGGTATTGCATCAACAACACAAACAATTATCTTTTGTAATACTATTCGAAAAGTAGAGTGGCTCAAAGAAAATCTAGAAAAGAATAATTTTACTATAACATGTATTCACAGTAAAATGACTCAAGACGAAAGAAATGAAGTAGTAACTGAATTTAGAGAAGGAAAAACTCGTTTACTCTTAACAACTGATTTATTAGCAAGAGGTATCGACATTCCACAAGTAAATTTAGTTGTAAATTATGACTTACCTCCATCTAAAGAAACATACATTCACCGTATTGGAAGATGTGGTAGATTTGGTAAAAAGGGTGTAGCAATTTCAATGGTTAAAACAGATGATCAATCTGATATCAAAACTCTTCAAAAAATGAAACAAATTTATAAAGTTGATATAAGAGAAATGCCAAATGATATCGATAAATATTTAGTGTAAACGAAATATTTTGAGATAAAATTATTTAGTATAAATAATAATATGTTATAAATAATATATTATTAATTATTTAATTCCTAAAAATTAATTTCATCAACTAAATGATTTCCTTGAATATCACTATTAAAATTAACGCGTGAATAATATAGATGAGGTAAATAATCAAACATCTTTAATTTATTATAAGAATTAGTATAGATATAATCTACTGCTTCAAATTTAATTAATCCATATTCCTTTTTAAGAAAACCTACTTTAATAGCATCAACAAGATCTTGACATTTAGATTTCTTAATAACAAATGAAAAAGCTCCTCTATCCCAATTAAAATTTCTGTATAACATATTTTTCCTTTGAACTATATTTTGATGCGATGTTTTTTCAAACATTTTATCAAAATCTGGTGCACTTCTACAATCAAAATCTGGACCAAATCTTCCACCTAAATAAATAACATCAATATCATATGCATTTAAATTAATCTTTTTAAATTCTTGATATCTTTTATCAAAGTTAGAAGAAAAACAAAAGTCTTCTTCATAAATTCCCACATAATCATCATTCTCAATATCTGGATTCTTAATGATTTCCATTAAGACTAACATATGAGACATTAAACATCCAAATACTCCTTTAGGAACAGAAAGATGAAATTTTTTTAATGCTTTAACTATAATATGATTTTCCATATCAAATCTTTTTAATTCATTTTCATAATTCATTCCATCAAAGGCATTAAATCTAATAAAAGTTTCATTTTTTAAACATGTTGCATTTTTATTTTTAAGAAAATCATCCCATCTATCTTTTCTTCTTTCTAAATTTATTACATAGTTACATTTAATCATTAATATGTTATAAAGCATTTTTTTAAATAGATAATAATATGGCTTTCAAAAAAGTTATGATAACTTATAAACCAAATGAGAAAAGAATGAAAAACTTTTCTGAAATACAAAAGAAAATCCCTGATTTAGAAATGTTTAGTGCATATGATTCAATAAATTGTTTTTCAGTATCTAAATTAGAAGCAAAAAAGAAAAATTTATGTACTGATGATTTTATTAAACAATGTGATACAAGTTTTAAAGGAAATTTAGGAAGATGTATTTCTCATTTATTAATACTCAAACAATTTGTGCTTGATAAAAATGTTGAATGGTTAGTGATACTTGAAGATGATATTGGTTTAAGAGCATTCAAAGATAAGATAATATCAGACTTGATTGAAAAGGCAATAATAAATGAAAGTATGTTTATTCAATTATATACTAATCCACAATTTATTTTACCACAAATTTTAAATATAAAATTAGAAACTAATTTATATCAAATGGTACCTCAAGTTGGTTCCAGTTCATATTTAATAAGTAAAGAAGGAGCAAAAATTGTACTATCTAAATTACCATTAAATGAAAATATAGATAGTTTTTATAATAAATTAATAAAAGAATTAAATGCTTTATGTTTCATCAACAATATATTTTTAAATTATGGTGCTTTAACACCAGATGATAAATTTTCTAAATTTGGAAGTATCATTTTTAATGTTAATCAAATAAAATAATTATTTATAACTTATTTAAACTGAAGTAGGTATGAAGAAGTTAGCTTGATTGATACCATATTTCAATATATCTTTTAAGATTGAATCTTCTTCTAATGGTGCAAATGTAATTCTGCCACCAGTTTCATCGGATGTATATTCTGAATTTTCTAATTTATTAGTATCTAACATTAAATCGAATGAACCAGTACCACCAGGGATTACTTTACCTAACATAACATTTGAGGATACTGATTTCATGGTATCTTTTTCATTGAAAATAGCAGCATTTATAAAATGATCCATAGTTTGTTCGAATGATGCTCTTGCGCAAGGATCTGATTCTAATTTACTTAAACCATGTCTGTCGATTGATGTAGTTTCTCCATTATGTGTCATCATATCAACTAATAATGATAAGTGAGTGCTATTTAATTTATCACCTAATACTTTGAAGTATTCAATCATTAAAATTTGTCTTGTAGCTTCAATACCATAGTTTCTGTAAATAGTAAAAATATCATTTACACTTACTCTATTTGAATTTACACCTTTCATATATTTTAATCTTTCCAAGTTAATACCACTTGTTGTTACTACAAATTCTTTTTCTACTTGGGTAGCACCAGTTTCCTTGTTAAAGTTTAATACACGTTGTTCTTCCATGTTAATATCTGAAATACCATCAATACCTTTGAGAGTAATGTTTTCTAAGACTACATTTAAGAAGTCTACGAGGATTTGATAGTTGAAAGAAGACATTGAGAATCTAATATGAATTATTTGTTCTTTATCAGCTGTAGTGTTACTTAAGATAGCACATCTACTGATTTTGCTGAAAATATCTTTTTCATTCTTTTTCATAGTTTTAGTATTAGTAAAGTTTTTATACCAATAGGCTACAAACTTAGTCTTGATATCAAGTAAAGTTGTTTCTTTGTCCAACATCTTTTCCAAGTTCATTTTTAATCTGAAAACAAAAGGTAATGATGTTAATTCGGCTTTTTGATTGTTTACGAAGAATGGTGTGGATACATTATCTTGAGTTAATTTTTTCTCTGTTCCAACATCATAGTAAATTTCAGCTGAATCTATTAATTGTTTGATTGATAAGAATTTAAAGTATGATGCAATTTTATTTACTGCATTCTTATCACTTCTGATATTATCATCAAAATATACAGCCATTTGAGGTGTCTTGATATCTTTACTGAATGAAAGTAATTCAATTAAACGAGGCACACCTGAAGCTGCCCCGGATTTAGAAGCTACACCAGCAAAGTGCTTGGTATTCAAGTTGAGCTGAGTTGTAGGTTCACCAATAGATTGTGCAGCTAATACACCAACCATTTCACCAGGTTCAGCCATAGATTTGATAAAGCTTAATGTAATTTCTTTCCAGATTTCTTTTAATTTAGTTTTGCTTAAACCATATTCAAAGATGCATTTATTAGGAGATAAGTATTCGTGTAATGCTATTTCTAATATGAATTTTAATGATTTATCATCTTCAATTAATCTCTTATTACCCTTATTTGCACCAGGTAAGAGTTTTGTTTCAGAAGATTCTAAAAATTCTTCAATACTATCTAAAACATCTTTAGGAGTTAAATCTAAGTTTTCACCTTTAGCTGAATAATCTTGAGTAATTCTAAATAAGTTTACAGGAACCATGAATTTTTCTTCCATAGTTTTGAAATTCATTAATGCCTTTTGTTGAATTTCTCTCATTTCATCTCTGTATTTTTTCATTTTATTCACATACATTTCATTAAATTTCTTTAAGTCTTTCATAGCTATTTTATGTTTCTTTTCTAATTTTTTCAATTGTTCGTCAGTAAAAGCAAATACTGATTCTAATTTATTATTGTCCATTTCCATAATACCTAATTTAATTTCAGTTTGACTGGCTTGGTTGATACCATTTTCACCATATACATATTGAATGATAATACCACGTGAGTTTCTGTTTGTTCCATCATATTTAATGCTCAAGTCTTCTAAACCTTTGATGAGTTTTCTTTGAATATAACCAGTTTGGGCGGTTTTAATAGCAGTATCGATAAGACCTTCACGACCTGCAGCAGTGAAAATGAAAGCTTCGTATCCTTTGAGACCATCTAATAGAGAAGAACGAGTAAATCCTCTGGCTTCAGGGGTATCGTCATCTTTATGGAAAAATACAAGAGAACGTCCTTCTACTTTCTTGTTAATACGTTTACCTTCAATAGCTTGTTGCCCGATACAACCCATCATTTGTTGTAAGTTAGTTTCTGAACCTTTAGCACCTGATGTCACAAGGGCCCAGAAATAGTTGTTTGTATTTAAATTCTTTTTAAGTGTAGCACCAACATCACTACCAATTGCATTCATTTGAGAATATAAACTGCCTTCAATGATAGCTGGAGAGATTTGGTCTTCTTCATTTTCATATTGAGTCAACATATATTTATTTTCAAGAACAGCATTATCCAAAACCTTTTTAATTTGTTCTTCAAATTTAGATTCTAAGAATGCATCTTTATAACTAATACTCATACCTTTTTGTAATAAAAAGTTCAGGACTAATTTTTGAACATCATCAATAAATCTTCTTGTTTTATTAGGACCATACTTATCCCATACGAAATGGATGATAGAGTTTTTAGCTGTGGATAATGAAGATTTATCCAAAATACCAGTTAAAAGATTACCGTCTTTAATTTGGAAAGTAACTTCTCCTTTATCGTTTTTCTTCAAAGTGTTAATTCCAGAAGGTATAATGTGTGTGAATACTTCTTGACCTGTATATTCTTTATCCTTATCAATTTCATATTTAGTTTCAGAAGATGTATTTGATAAAATATTAGCAGCATCACTACCTTTAATTTTTACATCTTTTTGAGTTAATAAGAATGCACCAGATAATGCATCTTGTTGGCAACCGATGATAGGGTTTGAATCTTTAACACCAATAATTTGATGTTTTACGTTTGCAATACGTTTAAGTTCATTTCTAGCTTGAATAGATTGTGCTAAGTGAATATTCATTTCATCACCATCGAAGTCAGCACCATAAGGTTTGCAAGCAGATACATTTACTCTGAAAGTATTTGCATCGTCTCTATCTAATACGTGAATTTGGTGAGCCATCATAGATGGTTTGTGGAGAGTTGGTTGACGGTTAAAGAGAACATAATCTCCATTGATAGCATGTCTTTCAACAATGTCACCAATATTTAATCTAATAGCTTTCTTACGATATTTTAAATCGATTTTTTGGACTTCTGATTTACCATCTCTATAATTTACCCTCAATACAAAGTTTGCGCCAGGATATATATCTCTACCATTTTTAACTAAACCAGTCAAGTATTTGATGTTATAAGGTGTAACTTCTTCAGGAATTGTTAATTCCATAGCAATCTTTTTAGGAACACCTAATTGATCGATATTGATATAAGGGTCAGGAGTAATTACGGAACGACCAGAAAAATCTACACGTTTACCCATCAAGTTGCTTCTTACACGACCTGCCTTACCTTTAACTCTGTCAGAAATACTCTTTGTAGGATTACCGGTTTTAAATTCAGATCTAGGTAAAGATATAGATTCATTATCAAAGAAAGTAGCTACTTGATATTGAAGTAATGCATGAGCTGTATTTGAGTAATTTTGAATATCATTTTCTATAGTTTCTTTATCTAATTGAGCTCTTAATCTTTGATTTGCAGTTACAATATCAGAAATTTTTAATGTTAATGAATCTTCCATAGTAGATGATGCTAAAAAGTCTATTTTTGATGTAGGACGAATGATAACAGGAGGAACTGGAAAGCGACTGATAATTAAATCTTCAGGTCTTGCTGCTTTAGGGTTAAAACCTAATAAAGAGCAATCAATATCAGAAACATTACGAAGAATATTATAGCAATCACGAGGAGTTAATACTTCGGTGATTTTTTTCATGCTTTCAACTACTTCTCCAGTTTTTTCATCTTGTAATTGTGAACCTACTTCTCTCTCAAGTATTAAACTGATAGATATTTTGCTAGCATTAATTTCTTTTCTAATTTTAGGAACAGGCGTTCCGCAGTTCCAACAGAAATTAGCATTTTTTGTTAAATTTCTTATTTCTTTGAATCTTACTTCCGAACGTTTGGTCATAACTTTTTTAAATTGTGAATCATTTTTTTCAATTAATATATTTGAACATTTGGTGCAAACACATTGTAATAAAGATTTAAGATGATCAAGGAATCCATAATGAAAAACAGGCTCTGCTAATTCAATGTGGCCAAAATGCCCTGGGCATTCTAAATAATTTAAACCACAAGTAGTACAATTAAGATAAGGGTCACAAGTACCCATTCTTAAATCTACAAGACCGCCTTTTTTAGGTTCATAATTTTCGTATGATTCAGATAAGTTAATACCGAAAGGGTCAGAACTTACTGCTGAATAATTTTTAATCTCTTTGTTTGTAAAGATATTAAACTCTATTTTACTAATCTTCTTGATCTCTTCACTGTAGTATTTTGATTCTGCAGACATTTATTGATATATCAGAGATATCTTTATATGAAAATTTTAAATCAATTTTTTATTTTAAAATTGTTAAAAAAAAATAAATATTTTAAAAATCTAAATCTAGATATATGGACAATGATAGTATGTATAAAGCAATTGGAGAAGCCATCATATTCGGTTCTATTCAATTTTCAATCGGTTCCGTTGAAATGAGTTCTAAATTTTCTGTTATGAATTTTGCTAAAGATCAAGAAACATTACAAAATGCAGCATATGCTTTATCTGATTACTTAAAAATAGCTTTATTATGGACTGTTGGTACAAGTTTAATTATGTATTCTAACTTTCATAAATTTGGTTTATATATAAATTTAGTTGTTAATGCAATTATAGTAGGTTGGATTTACTACAGTTACCATATTTGCTTCCAAAAAGCAGCTGAAAAGAATGGTCTAAAATACCCTAAAATATTTAGTTAATAAATGTTTTAAGTTTTACAATGTAAAACAAAAGATTGTAAAATGTTTACATTTTCAATCTGTTCCCTAAAATATTTAGTTAAAAATAAATTAAATAGTTATTTCACCTTCATATTGTTTGACAATTACTTGACCAAGTGTTTTTGTTTTTGTGATGTTTTTTACTTGAGTATAAACAACTTTAACTTTTTTGTTGTTTTTTAATTTAGAATATTCTTTAACTAAAGAACTTGCAAAAACAATCATCTCTTTATCTACAGTAGACGAATCAATAATGCAATGCCCAGAAGGTTCATCAGATAGATGGAACCACCAATCTTCTGGGTCAGCATCATCAATAAGTTCAAAGTTCTCCTTGGCATTTCTACCAAGTCTATATTTAACATCATTGTTAGTTATAATCAACATAATTATTATTACTATATTATATAAATAATAATTATCAATTTTTTTATTAAGTTTATATTTTTATAATTTCTATAAATTATTAATGATAGATAAATTAATAAAAGATTTAATAAAAAAAAGTATTGAAGAATTTAAAAAAGAAGAAAATAAAGATTTAATAGAAAAAGACCTAGTCAATCCTATTTTAAAAAACTTTAGTGATAGAATTTATCCATATGTTTCACTATTATTCATTATGTATTCATTAAATTTACTTTTAATTATAATTATTTTAGTTTTAATAATTATGTTTCACAATAAAAAAAATATCTAACAAAAATAAAATTCTAATTTAATCTAATGAATAAATTAGTAAATTTAGTAATCATTTTCTTAACTTTACAATACTTAGTTCCTTTAGCATCTAATTTTGAAATTCTACAACAAAGTCAATTATATTTAAATCTTTTTGCAGCAGTAGTAGTTGGTTTAATTCAATTTGTTTATAATTATGGCATGGAATTTAGTAAGAGAAAACAAATGACTTTTAAAGAAAATGCTATCGATTCATTATTCAAAATGATGATAGTTTTCGGAGGTTTCTATATTTTCCAAGATATTGAAACTAGTGAAAATCCTCTCGCTAACGCATTAAAATCAAGCAGCTTCTTTGAATCAATGTTTATTACATTATTAATAACTTTTTTCATTTTAATAAAATGTTTAATAACTCCTTAAAATAAATTTAAATTTATTTTTCTAACATAAATTATAATGAAAACAGTTTTCACTTTAAAAGATTTAGTTAAATACACTATTTTTATTGGTGTTGTTTATGCTTTATTCAAGTTAATCCCTTCTCAACCATTTAGTCAAAGAGATTTAATATTAATCGTTGCTGTAATTGGTATTGGTTTTGTATTTATTGATTGTTATTCATCCAAAGAAGGATTTGCTGATGTAACTAATGAAGCTCCTATTAATTCAATTAAATCAGATACAGATGTTAAAATGGAAAATGTAACCAAAGTAAATACAGTTGTAAAACAAGAAGAAGAACAAGAAGGAGAAGAAGAAGAACAAGAAGGAGAAGGAGAAGGAGAAGAAGAAGATGAACAAGAAGGAGAAGGAGAACAAGAAGAACAAGAAGGAGAAGAAGATGACGAAGAAGAAGAGCCTACTCGAACTAATGATTTACTCAGATATAATGCTTTAGTAGAAAAAAGTAGAATGAGAGCAGATAAAAAGATAGCAAACATTCTTACATCTAATAATGAAAAAAGAAGATTCCAAGGTGGTAATGTATTACCTTCAAATACTGATAAACCCGCTGCTGGATGTGGTGTCGAAATAGAAAAACTCAAGAGACAAGTTTCTCAACATATCAATCAATTAGAAGATAAAATTAAAGTTCTTGAAAATCAACCAGTTGATGAAACTATGGAAAAATACAAAAACTTTTTAATGAAAGATTTGAAAGAAGCTGGTGTAATGGATGATATGGATGTACAAAATATGAACGCCAAAATAGATAATAAAGTAATGTCTATGACCGAAGCTATTGAAAAATTAGAAAAATTAAAATTATCAGCTAAACCTAAAATGAGAAAAGGTAAAGCTAAAAATGAATATGAATATAGTGAATTACCTAATGACTTCTATACACCATTAGGAGACCCTGAATTATCTAAATGGGACACTGCTTTCCATATGTTAAACACAACTAAATGGCAAGTACCTATGCCTAGACCTCCTGTTTGCATAAATACATCACCTTGCAAAGTATGCCCTACAACTGATAATGGTGGTTATCCTTTAAAATTAACTGATTGGGATTCATCAAGAAAAGTTATGAATATGACAGTTAATAAACAATGGGCCAATGACCAAATGGATGTTAATACAGCAAATGAATTAAATATTTCCAGTAAAATAAATGAAGAACAATATGAAGATGTAGAAGCTGAAGAAGAAGGTGACTTTAATAATATTCATCCTCCTGTCAAAAAAGGAGGTTTCGTAGATGCTGCTAGCTCAATGCCACAACCTCAAATGAATCAACAAATGCCTGTAATGCAACCTCCTGCCAATCTTGCAATGCCTTCTATGGCTCCTATTCCTCAAGTTCAATCATTTAGAAATGTTGCGAGACCAATGAATAAAAAAAAGAGAGCCTCTAAATTTTAAATATACTTTTTAATCATATGGTAAACCATTGGTTGATATCTGCATTTTTTATATTTAACACTATAAAAAATTTTAGATAACTTGTAAGCTTCCTTCCATGGAACATTATCTTTTTCCAATTTTTTTAATAATTCTTTCCTTTCTTCAAATTGTTCTTTTGATTCACATAAATATTGTGTTATCAATTCTTCTTTATTCAAATAATTTATAGTATGTATTTGAGTTTCCATTAATTATAAAATTAATAGTAAATTTAATTTTATAACAATTTTTTTAATAAATTAATAAAAAAATTAAGGGAATAAATATGACTTCAATTTTTTTATAGTTAGTTTACTTTATTATTTATATATTTTATATAATTAATGTCAGAGTTAAAATCTGTAGTTTTTGGTATTGATTTAGGAACAACTAATACTGTAATTTCATATTTTGAGGAAAATAAAGCAAAAGTATTAAATGATGGTGCATTTAAATTGATACCTTCAAAAATATATATCTCTCCAGAAAATAAAATATATTGCGGTAATTATATTCCTTTAGGAGCGAAAGATATTATAAATTCTTTCAAAGTTGAAATCGGTAAAGATTATAAAGTTACAAGAAATGACAAAGATTATAACATTAGTGATATTTTAAACATATTTGTAAATCATATTAAGTATCTAATTCATAAAAAATTCCCTGGATTATTAGAAATTGAAACAGTTATAACTGTTCCATCAAACTTTTCTGATAACCAAAGAGAAATTATTAGACAATCATTTATTAATAATAATTTTTCTGTTCTTCGTATAATTAATGAACCTTCCGCTGCCGCATTATCATATGGTTTAAATCAATCAGGAGAGAAAAAAATAATGGTAATAGATACAGGTGGAGGGACTATGGATATAACCATATTACAAAAAGACGATAATTTTTTTGAAGTAGTTCATAGTGTTGGATTAAATGATTTGGGTGGAAATAACTTTACTAATATAATTGTAAATGATATTAAACACAAAGCTAATATTGAAGATGAAAATATAGTTAATAATTTATTTTATGTAGCCCAAAGAATCAAAGAAAAATTATCATATTTGGATAATTTTACAGTTAATTTAAAACAATTCGGTATTGATTACAATTATGAACTTTCATATACTGCATTTAATAAATTATGTCATAGACTATTAACCCGTGTTGATGAATTATTATCTGAAATTTTACAATCATTTCCTGATGTTGAATACTTTGTATTGGTTGGTGGCTCAAGTAAAATGAAAATTTTACAAGAAAAGATTTATGATATCACGAGAAAGAAACCATGGTGTCATCCAAATTTAGAAAGTGTTGTAGCAGAAGGAGCCAGTTTATATGCCGGAATTATTAAAGGTTATTATTCATCTGAAGAAGATGTATTATTGGTTGATGTTGTTCCATTATCTTTAGGTATAGAAACTGCAGATGGAAATTTCTCTATTATTATTCCAAAAAATACACCATTACCTGCTAAAAGAACACAAAAATATACAACCGATACTCCTGGTGAATCTGTTGTAAAAGTTAAAATATTTCAAGGAGAACGTAAAATAGCAAATAAAAATAATTTAATCGGTGAATATGAATTTGATAAAGTATCATTAAGTGGTATGCCAATAATTGAAATTTCTTTCAGAGTAGATTTAAATGGTATCATTAATGTGGTAATTACTGATAAAAAATCAATGAGTGAAAAGTCTATTTTAATAAAAGATATACCCAAATATGATCCTGAATTTTTAGCAAAGATTTTAGAAGAAGCAGAATTAAATAATGAATCTGACGATGAAATGGTTACGAAATTCCAAAGGATATATATTATTAAAACTAAAATAGAAAATGCATTAGCTAATTTATCTGTTAATGAATTACTATCAGAAGAAACTAAAAAAGAAATCCAAGATGAATTAAATAATTTTGAAGAAGGATTAGACGATAAAACCAATGTTGAATTATTGGACATAATACAAAAAATAGATGAAAAATATTCTGGATTGACAAATTCCGGTGCATTCACTGATAACGAAGAAACTCAAGATAAAAAAATGGACGATTTAGAATCAGTTTTAGTTAATGAAGTCAAAGGAGATATTATGAGAAGAGCTAATTTACTTTTAGCTCAAAATCCGGATTGGTCTGAATTTATCAAGCCTTTATTAGAAGAATTAGAAATAACAAATTTAACTATGGACTATTTACAAGATAAATTGTCTATATTAAAGGAACTACAAGACGATGATGAAGATAACGACGAAAGAGATTTTAAAGAAGAACTTAAAAATATGTGTATTTATCTTAAAAATGAAATAGAAGAAAATCAAATAGAATTAGAAGAAGACAAGAAAACAGTTTTAGTGTCAATAATTACAGATTATTTGGCCGAATTAGAAAATGAAAATGAGGAAATTAACTGGGAAGATAAATTGAAAGAATTTAATGAATCATGTGAAAAATTATATCTAAATTAATATAATTAAATTATAATGGCTTCTGATTTATCCGAATTATGGGGAATAAATAATGAGTTTTTAATGTTTCTAGCTCACGGAGAAAGACCACAAACTAAATTAGATGATAGAGGTTCTAAGCATGAAGATTATTTTACGATTGACAATTCAGATAATAATATTTATTTAACATTTAGTGATATTGGAACTTCGTTGTATCAATTACCAATAAACATAATATTAACTTCTTTATCTTCTTCATATACAAAAAATCTATTTAAAACTATACTTAATAAAAATATTTTGTCAACTAGTAAATATGATGAAAATCAGATATTATTAAAGGGGTTAATATATAATGCATTTGTTGAAAATTTATTAAATATTATTAAGTCAGAAAAAACAGTAACCGAGAATATTTATGGTGATTGGGATAATTATGATTATAGGGAAAATATAATGAATTCAACTTTAATAGAATTAATGGAAATAGATTATAAGTTTAAATTTGAAACTAATACTTTTGTTGATATTAAAGTAAGTGGTCATGAAAATTTACAAAAATATTACGATTCATTAATTACTTCATTGAAAATAAATGATTTTATCACAAGTATAAAAAGTAAACACATTCCTTCTGACCCTCTTTTCATTAAATTTTTATTTGGTGAAAAAATTCCAGATTTTAACACAATTCAGTGTATATTGTGCATTTATAAACTTATCATCTTAAATATTTGTTCTATGATGAATGAACTTGAAGATTTAATGATGTATACTGATGATACTTTTTATTATATATTATCGCAAAATTTTATAAAAGATTTTCTTCTAAATAATAAAAATACTAGTTTTATAAAAGTATTATCAAAATTTGAACCAATTTACAATAGATATTTGATTGAAAAATATAAAATAGTTTTAAAAATGTATTACAAAAATAAATCTACTCCCAATTTTAATTACTATATAAATGGCTATTTTTTAGAAAGCACACACCATATTGTTCAAGTAGGATTACACAGATTAGCAGATTATATAAAATATGTTAAAAATTCCATTTATCACCCTGAATATTTAGAAGAACAAAAATTTTCAAAACAAATAATACCATTAAATAAAAAATGTTTTGCTAAAAATAAAAATTATATTGATGATAAAAAGAGACCTGTTGGACAGACATTTTCAATTACAAATGACGCAGAAGCATTAGATTATATAAATAATAACTGGAATTTTATGATTGGTAAATCATTATATCCTGGTTTAAGACCAAGAGAATTTGAACCAAAAGTTTATACAGATTCATTTGGTGAAGAAAGAATAGAATTTACTAAAGGGTTAATTCGAACATTAGAAACATTAATTACTAAAAGGAGAATATTTGGAAATAATAATATAATATTATTATTTAGTTGTGCATCAAGTGATGAAAAAAATGTATGGAATTTAAGAACTGCTCGTAGGTTATCTATTGCGGAACAAAATAAATTAAAATATTTAAAATACAAACAAAAATATTTAGCACTTAAAAAATATCTCAATAATATATAATGACTGAAGAAGAACCGAATTTTTTAATGTTTTTAGCTCATGGTGAAAGACCAGTTTTAACAGACACAGAATTAGCAAGATTATATGGTGTTCCCCGTAATTTATCACCTGAAGAAAGAAGAAAAATAAAAAGAGAGAAACGAAAGTTACAGAAACAATCAAGAATACCGTCAGAAAAACCACCATATGATGAAAAAAAATATTTCACAGTTCCTGATGATGATGATAATATTTATGTAACATTTTCTAAAATTAATGAATCTTTATATCCGTCATCAATTAATATTATATTATCTGCTTTTGATAGTAATATTGTTTTATCAGAACCAGATGGAACTGATAAAAATATTGTTAAGATATTATTTAATCATCATATAAAAGAAATAATCCGTACAGGTCCTGTGAAAGAAGAAGACGTTCCAAGATATGATAGATATCATATGATTTTGATTGGTATAATGATTTATGGTTTTATTAGAAATCTAGTAAATATTGGTAGAAAACATTTGAAATTTGAAGAGTATGATCTCAATGGAACTGTTAGAATTAATAAATATCTTGATGTTGATACTATGTTTGTATGCACCTTTGATGAAATTACCAATATCGATTTTACTAAGCATTTTAATGAAAAGACATTTCAAAATATCAAAATAGATTTTGGTGATGCAAAAATAAATGAAATATATCATAAAGCTATTTCTTTTTATGATATCGATAATTTATTATGTGCAGTGGTTGAAGGTGTTAATATGAATAATGATGTATTAAGAGAATTACTATTTAATATTAATAATGGTTCAGATAATACATATTTATATCTTTGTTTATATAAAATTTTAATAATTATTGTATGTTTTCTTATGAAATCTAGTAGCATTGGTGATAAAAGTCACTCATTATTTTATTCTATATTAAATTATAGAGTATTAGCACAAATATTTATTAATCCAACCAATACATTTACAGTTAATTATGGCCGTGTTAATGTCAAACAAAATATATTTAATGCATTAAATGGAACTTCATCATTTTTATTTACTGTTAATAATTATTTAATACATCAATTCAATTTACAATTGAAAGTATATTATAAAAAGAAATACATACCTAATTACAATTATTATATATATGGTTATTTTGAAGATAATTCAACACATATATCTAAAGTTGGATTAAGACATTTAGAACAATATATAAAGTATATAAAAAATGATATTTTTAATCCCCATTTAGCCCCGGTTGCTAATAAATTTACAACTTATATACAACCTTTAACTGATTTTTGCATTCAAGATGAAGATATAGGTAATGAATATGATATATTAGATGATACTCGTTTAACATTCAAACCATATTCTATTGTTGATATTAGCAATGCTACTATTAATTCAATAGATTATTTAGATTATAATTATTATTTTATGTTTACTGATTCAATTTATCCAAATAAATTAGATTTTAATCCTAGAGCCGTTACTATTGAAAACCAAGAAGATAGAATAGATTTTATTAAAGGGAATATTAGAAGCTTAAAAAAATTAATGTTAGAAGAAAATATATTTAGTAAATCAAGTATTGTTTTCTTAATGAGTTGTGCTGTTGATTATAATAGTTCATCTACTCCTAGGGAAGTTGGATTAGCTGATGAAGTTAGTGATGATGAACAAGAAGTATCCCGCAAGAAATATCTCAAATATAAGAAAAAGTATTTGGCTTTAAAAAAAAAATTAAATTTGTAAATTAGTTTTAATTTATTAATTATAACTAATTTAATGATTAATTAAATATTATTGTTTTATATATCAAGTTATTTTATATTTTAAGCAGAAGCTACTTTGGTTTCAGCTTTCTTTACTTTGGTGAGTTTGTTTTTGTATTCCTTTACGATTTCACGGACAGCACCATCGTTACCTTTGATAGAGTATTTAACAGGGGCAGTGAGTTTTTCACGTTTACCGTTGTAGGTGTAGGTGGATCTCTTGCTGCCACGAGTGGATTCAACAATGGAGAAAGTGATTTCGGTTTTGGCGGCTTTGTTTTCACGGAAGTATTTGCTGAGGGCTTTGTTAGCAGCTTGGTAAGGAGTTAGACCAGTAAAGCGACCAGTGAATTCTTCAGTGCCAGGGAGTTTGACCTTGAAAGAACGGACACCTTTTTCGCCTTCTTCGCCATCTTCTTCTACTACTTTCTTAGCTACTTTGGCGACCTTGGCAGCAGATTTAGCAGCGGCTTTCTTGGCACCAGCAGCTTTAGCACCACCTTTTTGTTTAGGGGCAGGAGCAGCGGCAGCAGCAGCAGCTACGGCTTTCTTAGCTACTTTTTTAGGGGCAGGAGCGGCTTCTACAGGGGCAGGAGCAGCTACAGGTTCAACTTTAGCGGCGACAGCTTTACCACCTTTTTGTTTAGGAGCTACGGGAGCAGGGGCAGCTTCTACAACGGGTTCAGCTTTAGCGGCAGGGGCTTTTTTGGCGGGTTTGGCTTCTACTACAGGGGCAGGAGCAGGGACGGCTTGTTTAGAGGTTTTAGCAGGCATTATATACTTTATTATAATATTATTTTTTTAAATCAAACACACCTAAACTTTTTTTATGTGCGTTTATTATTTCCTTAAGTATGTTTTGTTTCCTCAATGATAATTTGTATTTTTTCCTCAAACGAATATTAAAAATATATATTTTATTTAAAATCTATTATAATTTAATGTCTGACAATATCAAGAAAATAAAGCTTTCTCTACTTCAAAACTTTTACAAAGAAATGTCTTTAACATTAATTAAGCTTGATAATCACATCCATTTTTTGTATGATAACTTTTTCATTGACTTTAATTTTAGACAAAATATGCTAATTAAACTAAATGAAATAAATAAAAATATTAACACAAGTTATAACACTTTTATTGTTGAAAAATTAGAAAAAATAACTGAATTCGATTTATTATTTAATAACTTAAATGTTGAATTAACTGAAGATAATCTAAAAGATATAATTCAATTTAATAAATTTACTGATATAAATGATTTACCATTATCAAAACAAATATTAGAAATTGGCCAAATAATGGGTTCTCTTGGATTTAGTAGTTTACATGATATGTTAAGATTTTTTCTAGGTAACAATTATAAATTATTCATTGACAAATCTACAATAAAACTATTAAATGAAATAGAAAATATTTTCACTCCATTATCTCTTGAATTTTTTGATGTAAATAAAGATGAACCATATTATTGGAGAAATCCTCAAACTTATGATGAAAATGATCTATTACAATTATCAAGAGAACTGTGGATTAAATTTAATAAAAAATATGTTAAAGTAACTGGGATTTTTAGAAATGATTCATTGGGTGTAATTTTTAAAACAGCCCAATTAAATTATTCTACATTATTTAATAATAAAAATACTATTGAAGAAGAACTTGATAAATATTCTATTGATAAAAAGTTTTCTAAAAAATTTATTCGTCACGATTATATTGGTAATTTTTACACTTTTACTCCTGCAGAATATTTAATGAATATGGAAAAATATTACCAAAAATATCTTGAATTATCTTCATCTACTTTTCTAACAATTATGAAAGAATTTATTGCAGAAAGTTCAGATCTTAAGAAAATGTATGATATCATATTTTTATTATTATTAGGAAACGATGAAACAACTGATATAGCTAGTTTACTTTTGGGATTAACTAAAGAAAAAAAAAGTAATTCCCCAAATATTTATAATATTATAAGTAATAATTTAGGTTTCGGTTTACAAATTAAATTGAAGAAAAATCAAAGTAATATTAAACAAGAACTAGGTAGAATTAAAAGTCTAACATCTGAAGATATAGATTATAAAAAACAACTTGTATCAAACAAAAATATACCAGATCCTGTTAAATCATTAACTCTAGAGAAAATCCAAGAAATGAAACTATATAATAATGAATATTACAAACAATTAACTTTTGTTAAAAATATTATGAATTTCCCTTGGCCATCTTCAAATGATGATTTATTTTATGAAAGTTTAAAATTTGAACCTAAAAAATCTATTGAATATTTAACTAAAGTTGAAGATAAATTAAAGAAATCTTCATATGGTCACGATGAAGCAAAGAAAACTTTATTACAAATTATTGGTAAATGGATTTCAAATCCTTCAAGTCAAGGAACATGTTTCGGATTAGTCGGACCTCCAGGTGTAGGTAAAACATTATTGGCTAAAAGTGTAAGTAAATCATTGGATATTCCATTTGCTCAAATCACTTTAGGTGGTCAAAATGATGGTGAATTATTACATGGTCACGGATATACTTATTCTGGTTCTCAACCTGGTCTAATTATTAAAAAGATGGTTGAAGCAGGTAAATCAAGATGTATTTTATATTTTGATGAATTAGATAAAGCATCATCCAAACATGGTAGTATTAATGAAATTACTAGTATTTTAATCCATTTAACAGACCCTAATATGAATAAATCTTTCCAAGATAGATTTTTCCAAGGTGTTGAATTTCCTCTTGATAAAGTAATTATGATTTTCTCATACAATGATTCATCATTAGTTGATCCAATTTTATTAGACAGATTGAAAGAAATTCAAGTTAAAGCTTATACAACAACAGAAAAAATTAAAATAGCTCGTGAATTCATAATTCCAGAAATGGTTGAATCTATTGGTTTACAAGGTGAACAATGGACACAATTAACTGATGAAGTAATTGATTATATTATTGAAAATTATACTAATGAAGCTGGTGTCAGAGATATCAAAAGATATATTGAAAAAGTATTTTTAACATTAAACTTGGATAAAATATACAAAAGAGGCCATTTTGAAAATGAACTAAAAACACTAACTAAAGAAATTATAAATGAAATTTTAGAAAAACCCAATAATGATATTACTAAAATACATGGTAAATCTGCAGTAGGTATTATTAATGGTTTATATGCTACAAATAATGGCGATGGTGGTATAATTCCCATTCAAATATTCAACCATTTTAATTCAACAAATAATTCTTATGAAATTAAATTAACTGGTAAACAAGGTGATGTAATGAAAGAATCAGTCCATTGTTCATTAACAACTGCTATTGATTATATAAGAAGAAATAAAGATAAATATCCTTTTATTAATAATGTTGATGAGTATTTAACTACAAATTTTAAACATGGTTTCCACGTTCATGCTCCTTCAACATCTACACCAAAAGATGGGCCTAGTGCTGGTTGTGCATTTACTTCAGCTTTTATATCAAGAATATTAAACAAACCTATTAAAAATGATGTTGCCATGACTGGTGAAATAGAATTAACAGGTAGAGTAACAAAAATTGGTGGATTAAATTTCAAATTAATAGGTTCTAAAAAAGCTGGCGTCAAATTAGTTTTTGTTCCTAAAGAAAATGAAAAAGATTTGGAAGATATTAAACAAAAGTATCCTAAATTAATTGATGATACTTTCGAAGTTAGAATATTTGAAAATATTGATGATATAATCGAATATATTTTAGAATAAATTATCTAATACATATTAGAATGGCTAAATCAACTTGTTATTTAGTTAATAGTTCTAAAAAACAATTTGTTAAAATTATTGCTTTCAGTCAAGAATCAATTTCTAAATATATTCTTTTGATGGAGAGGAATCAAAGATGGAATTTAGGAAAAGATTATATTTGGATTCAACAAGATAATAAAGATGGTACATTTAAAAAAGAATTTATTAATGGTAAATTAATATTTATAGATTTAGATCTCTAAATTCTTCTTTTTTCTTCCTCTAGTTTTCTTTACTATTTTTTCTGGTTCGACTTCTGTTTCAGTTTCTTCTTTTAATTCAGTATCAGATTCATCCGATGATTCATCAATAGATTCTTCATCAGATTCACAATCTTCAATATCTTCCAATAATTCTTTTTTCAATTGTTCTTTGAGAACTAAATTATTTTCGGATATTTCACCTTTATCAGGATTATACAAATTATTTTTCTTTTGTAAAATTAAATCTGTTACTTTATTATTTAAAATTATTTTATAATAAGGATGGATTTTTCTGTATGTTTTTGAAATGGTAACATCTGAAATATCAAATATTTCCGATATTTGCTTTTTAGAAATGTTAACATTATATGTATTAGCTACAAGTAGAATACATCCTGCAGCAACAGAAGGAGGTTCGTGAGTAGATGCAATATCTAATTTGTGAATATTATTACACACATCTTTAGAAATATCAATATATTTTTTATCTATATCGAGTTTCTTTGCTAATCTTTCAATAAAATCAGCAGCTTGAGAATTTCTGATTTGGTAAAAAGTCGAATTCAAATCAATGTAATCTAAGATTTTTCTGCATCCACGATGAACATGTTTGATTTCAAGTTCATAAATATCTGCAATTTCTTTTGGACTTCTTGGCTCTTTTTGCATTTTACATGCATAGAAAACACAAGCAGCAATCATCGATCTTCTGTTGATACATCTCATAATCATATTTTTACCTTTTCTTTTTCCTCTAATGTGTTTACAATCACTTACCTTTTTGTATAAAATTTTTGCTGAATCTATAATTGTTTGAGTAATACCATATTTTTTACATTTAGATTGAATTCTTTCTAATACTTCTAATAAACTTTTCTCACGATATGGCATTTGACCTTGTCTTTGTAAAGCAGAAACTTTATTATAACCTTTTGATGCTATTTTTGTTCCTAAAGCGGATTTTGGGAAGAAATAATTTGAAGGACATCCGTATCTCGACGCTCCATTACCATTATTTTCCTCATCATGGGTAAATTCTGGATTCTCATCCAAAAATTCTTGGTTTATTACCGCACAATCTGCACAAACCAAATACCCTTTTACATTATCGACAACTAATTTGTCAGATTTACATGATTTACAGACTTTCTTTTTTACTTCCGACTTTTTATTTAAGTCAACGCCGAGAAGTAAATTGTCGATTTGATCATCTGTCATGTTCAAGTAATTATCAAATTCTGAGTTCATAACCTATTTATAGAGATATTATCTTTTTAAATAGTTTTTATTATCAATTTTTTGTAAAAATAAAAATACAGAAATAAAAAAATAAATAAAGAATTATCATTTCTTTTTATAATGCAAACATATTACTTTACAGGCGAATTTGGTATTTTTAATATTTTTGTTCTACCTGAATTAGAGAAATATGATGGACCCAAAATATGTATTAGAACTTATCCTGATTATTGTCATATCATTCAAAATCTTTTTACTGATAAATATAAATTAGAAGAAATACCTTTGTTTGATTTAAGATGTGGACATCTAAGTTTTGATGATAAATTAAATAAGGAAAATACTATCGAAAAATATAAAAATGATGCTAAAAATTTATCAGTTTTATTTCCCTATATTGGAGAACATCCTAATTGTAATTTAATAACACAATATGATTATATTTCAAAACAAATAACTACAGATTATAAAGATGATTCGAAAAATTTTATCTGTTACTTCCCTAGATTTAGAAATCCTAATTATAATAATGAATTTAATCGTCATTGGAATTATAGAAATTCAAATCAAAAAGAATTTGATACTATAGTTAATTCTTTTGGAAAAAATCATAAAATATTTGTCTTGGGGAAAGAAACAATAAATCTAGATTCATTGCCTCCAAATGTTGAAAAAGTAGAAGATATAAATAAAATGATTTTCTATCTTAAAAATTGTGAATTTTTAATTTCAAATGATAGTGGATTTGTTGATTTTGCGAAAAATTGTGGTTGTAAAAAAATGTTAGTTATTAGACCAATTGAAAAATATCATTTTATATTTAATCCTTTTGGTTCACAAGTAAATGCTTTGTCAGACCAAGAATTACATAAATTATATTTTTTAAATCAAAAGATAAAAAATAAAGAACTAGTTAAAATAATTACCAATTAATTGGTTCTTTATCATTTTCTTCTAAATGATCATTTATTTTTTTAAAAACATTACAACCAAAAAATCCATTATGAGCACTTAATGGAGAAGGATGAACAGTTTTAAAAACTTTATGTTTTTTAATATCAACTAAATCTGCTTTTTTCTGTGCGAATGCGCCCATTAATAAAAATACACATTCTGGATTTTTATCAGATATGAATTTTATTATTTTATCAGTAAATTTAGCCCAGATATCTGCGTGACTATTTGATTTTCCAGCAGTTACAGTTAGAGCTGAATTTAGTAATAAAATTTTTTCAACACGAGCCCATCTTTTTAATAGACCATGTTTTGGAATATTAAAATCTGGATAACTATTTTTAATTTCTTTGAAAATATTTTGTAAAGAAGGAGGGATTTTTTTATGTTTTTTAGGAACGGAAAATGATAAACCCATAGCTTGTGGTACCATTTTACCATTATGATTTTCTGAAGATATATAACAATCTTGACCTACAACAACGAGTTTTGCATCATCGGGTCCAAAATAAAATAGTGATCTAAAAATATCTTTTTCTTTTGGATAAATTACACCTCCAATCTCATTAACCTTTTTCAAGATTCCTTCTAATTCTTCTTTATTTTCTTCAAAAAAAGGCAACCAATGAGAATTTATTTTTCTAGTAACATTATCATAATTATACATTAATGATTAATTTATTGACAAAATAAATTAATAATCAATTTTTAAATATTATATAATAATATATTAATGAATACTAATTATAAAAAATATTTAAAATATAAAAATAAATATTTACAATTAAAAAATCAATTAGGTGGAGATTATAATAGAGTAGATTATGCTGCGTATATTAGACCTGATGTTCATTCTGATCCATTACCACCAGCATCTAGAAGAAACTTTGTAGATATTAGCTTAAATGATTTAGTTAAATTAGTTGATCAAGAAGCTGGTGTTATGTATCAAACATATAAATATAAGGGATTAATTGGAGGTATGGAAACTTTTGCATTAGTAGATGGAAATGAAGATACCCCTTCGGCTTATAACTTAAGACAATCGTCATTAGCTAATATTTTGAAATATAATGAACCAATAGAAAATGATGGTGCATTCTTTAACGATTATGATCAAACTAAATGGGTAGGTTGTTATCGTTATAATACGATTAATTACCCCGATATTGTATTAATAGATATTAATAAAATCGTATTCGTTCCTTATAATAATAATCCACAAGATCCTCGTGCACTAAGCTTAAAAAATGAATATAAATATAGAATGTTACCACCGATAGATGTTTCAAAAATAGATGAGACAAATTATAAAATTAGAAATGGTAATCATAGATTAGCATATTCTATTGGAATGGGTTATACTCATATGCCTTGTAGAATTCATTAATAAAAAAGTATAATATATTATATTTTTTTATAAATATCTTTTTCCAGTTATTTTTTTAATATTATCATTTCCTCCTTTTTGAATTTTATTTACCCATTTAATTTTATAACCATCGTCTGTTGGTATATTTACATCTGCACCATAATTTATTAATTGTTGAGCGCATTTTTGATTTTTATTTAAGATAGCACAATGTAAAGGTGTATATCCTTCAAAGTTCTTTTCATTAATTAAACTTTTTAATTCACCATTTTTCAAAAGTTTCTCTAATTCTTTTTCTAATTTTTCATGATTGTAATTATTTATATTTTTATGTATTATATTTTCATCATTATTCATTATAAGTTTGTAGATAAAAATTTATTCTTAATATTATAATGAGTAAAAAATATGAGAAAATATCTGTAAAAATAAAAGATTTAATAATCGAAGAAGATAAGCTAATTATACAAAGTGATAAAGATAATTATTATGCTGATATTAAAAAAGGAAGTATATGTTGTGATATTTTAACCGTAGATAAAAGAAAAGTTTTACCTTTATCATATTTAGAAATAGATGATTTAATAATTTTAAAAACTTCTGGAAATAAAATAAAAAAAATTTATATTAATTTAAAATATTCATTTATTTCGGACTCTGAAGATGATGATTATTTATAAGATTAAACTTTTTAAATTATTAGTTAGAAAAGATATAAATAAAAACTTTAAATTTTTTTTCTAAGATAAAATATATCGGAATGCTTAAAGATATGAAATTATCTACAATTTTATTGTTAGCTGTTGTCGGCTTTTTAGTTTATTGTTTAATGAAACCAGCTAAAGAAGGATTCGCCGATGAACAAGCGGAAACTGAATCAGAAGCTGCTTCTGAAGCTGGCTCTGAAGCAGAAGGTGAATCAGATTCTGAAGATGAAGTAAGACCTGTAAGTGCCTTAGCTGAATTATCAAGAGTAGGTGCTGAAGCTGAAGTTTCACCTGAAATGGTCAACCAAATCTTAGCTGAATCTGAAGGTAGAATGAGAGTCCCCACAACTGTAGTTCCTGAAGCTGATTCATATGGTTATGAAGCTAATGATGAAGATGTTGGTGCCGGTGCTTCTTTAGATTCTGCTTTTGAAAAGCCTGTTCCTGAAGGTGTTAAAACCGATGTTGTAGACTTAAACAGAAACAATGTAAAGAACTACAACGCTAAAGATTATTTACCTAAAGAAGTCAACGATGACTGGTTCAACACTGACTTCTCCCAAGCCAAATACAAAATGAACGATGATAAATTAATCAACACTGAAAGATACGTAGTTGGTATCAACACTGTTGGTCAATCACTCAAAAATGCCTCCTATGACATCAGAGGTGCTATCAACGTTCCTAAATATTCTGTATCTCCTTGGAACAACAGCACAACTGAACCCGACTACAACCTCAAACCTTTATGCTAAATTAATAAAAATAAAAAATTGAATTATATTTAACCTTAGGGTAATAATTCAATTTCATGCAATATCTTTTTCCTAGTGATAATGATACTATTACTCTTGAGGCAAACCCTCACTACTATGATTACATTCACCGGATTTCACTCCGTAAGTCTAATAATTCATTTGAACTTTGCGACGGCGGCGGTCAGATGATTAATGTAATTTATCAAGGATATTTTGAAGATAAAGATAATCAGTTAACACTAAACTTCAAATATATGATTGATCCATATGAAAAATATAAACATTCCAAGAATATAAATGAAGAAATGGATATGGAAAAGTCACAATACGATAATCAAGTTTATGGTCTTACACCAATTAATTATACACTTGTTGTAAATTATCGTATTTATGATACTGAAAAAGATCATTTCAATGGATATACTCTTCAAATATCTCAAAGAACTGTTGAATTTGATCGTTCACCTTTCTTACTACGTGATGAAGTAGAAAAGATAGATATTCCTATTGAAAGCCGTAAGGTGAATTTTTTCAATATGTTTGAAAATGATTCTTATCCTACAACATTTTATACGCACCTTACTACTGTAGAAGGAGCAAATATTAAGTTTCTTCGTATGAAACGATATTATGAAGACCTTCTCAAACATATTAAGGATTCGCCTGATATTCCAATTGTTTTTAAAGTCAAAGCTATGGATAGTAATACAAGCCATCTTCTAGAAACATATTCAGACAAAATGGAATCCTATAATAATCCTCGATTTAATCACTCTGTTCTCTTTTATGTTGGTGATTTTGAGTATGCATTCACAATTGATCTAGAAACTCTTGTATATATCAATGTTCTTGATAAAACTGTATCCGTTTATGCATCTTCAAGAGATTACCAAAATAAGGATATCGCAAATACTCTAAAAAATTATCATTTTGAGACCGATTTTGTCGAAATTAACAAAAGAGTTTTCAATGCTGATTATGTAACAAAGAAAACCGATCTTCATAAATATCTAGGACTTGTAAATTATTTCTAAATTTAATTATATGAGTGACGAATTATTTTATAAAAAATATTTAAAATATAAAAATAAATATTTACAATTGAAAAATCAAATAGGACAAGGTTTACTTGTTTCACCTGATACTATTTCTATTAGAGGTGCAAGAGGTCCTAACAGTATTTTTGGTTTTTTAGGTTATGTTGATGCTTCATTAAATTTATTTGAACCTGCTATTTATAATGCTATTGATTATTATTTTGATGGAATAGAAAAATTCTTTAGATCAACTGGTCCCTATCAATATACGGGAAGAATTTATAGAGGTGCAAGACCTAGTCCAAGATGGCATTTTAACAGTTACAGAGAGAACAATTCATTTATTTCTGATATTTTATATAAGGATAAAACATTAGTTCCATATTTATCAGATCATAGACCTATCTGGGATACTATCACTAATTCTATATCATGGAATGTAGATGAAAACGATATTGAATTTTTCAAAACATTATCAAAAAAATTAAGTGACGCTGGTGGTCAATTAACAGATTTTAATGAAGCAGATATTAAGACATTTTATAATAATGGGACTTATGCATTAAGAAGGAATAGAATTGATTTACTTAACCCAAAAGCTCATTTAATAAGTTTACACATTAATTATATTATTGATAATTTTTTAGATAAATCAAAACAAATTATAATTAATTTACAAGAAACTTCAGGTGAATTGACAAAATTAATTTATGATAATTTAAATACTGGACTTTATAATAATAGAATATCTTATGATTTTATTCCACAAGTTTTAATGATTTTAAGCACTCAAATGACTGGACCTGCAATGAAAGCTGCAGGAGTAAGACAAGGACAAGAAGATGACTCTACAATTAAACGTAGATTAAGATTTGATGTTTCTACAATTTATAATGCAAATATTGATAACATAAGTAGAACTGGTTTTGGAACATTTATTATTGTACCAAGAACAGTCCCAGCTACACCAAGAATTAATTTTAAATTAAAACCATGCTTAATGAAATTGAATAGGTACAAATACGGAGATTGTGTAGATGGTAATAGATTAGAAGACTGGCCAACAAATGAATGGGGTTATAATATAATATGTAGAGCTGCTTATATTGATATTTGTGAAATGCCATTTTTCAATATACATTTAGATAAAAAAGAAGCTATTATTCAACTAACACGATTATTTACATTTAAAAATAATTCAACTTTTGATTGTATTTTGGATTATGCTTGGACAATTAGTAACCCAGTAATTGAATCTCATGTTTTAGAATTAGTTAAAAATGAATTGACTAGAATTAATTCAGCTGTTCCCGATCTTCCAGGTAAAAATAGATTGTTTATAGTTATTAGAGGAGCTAATGAAATAATTACCGGATATGATTTAGATGAAATAAATCCTATTGATAAAATAGTAGCAGTCGGTGATTTAAATATTACTAAAAAAGATTTAGAAGTAGATGATTGTTTAAATGGAATATTAAAATTTAGAGGTGATAAAAGCACACATAATAGGGAAAATCCAGATAGATATATAGATTATTTATTAGAAGGAACAATTATAACTTAATAAAAATTAATTTAAAATAAAAAAATCTATACTATATATATTATGGCTGAATCCCCAAAACAAGCACCTAAAGTCTCAGAACAATTTAAACAAGCTATTGTTCGCTGGGTAAAATACGATGACGATCTCAAAAAAATTAGAGAAACTGTAAAAGAAATTAACGATGAAAAGAAACAAGCAGAAGAATATATTTTATCTTATTTAGATAACATTGGTCAAGCTGAAATCGGTATTACTGATGGCAAATTAGAGAAGAAAGTTACTAAAACTCAAGCACCTTTGAAAAAAGAAAATATCCAAAAAGCTTTAAATGAAATAGTTAAAGATGACAACAAAGCATCATTAATGACAGATCATATCTTGAAATCTAGAGAAACTAAAGAAAAAGTTTCCTTAAGAAGAACAAAAATTAGAGTCTAAAAATATAGTTTAAATCAAATAATTTTATAGAAAATTATTTAATTTAATCATAATTAAAATTTAACTAATTTGAAAGCCTGACTGGGTGAAATAATTGCACCACGACCAGATGCCATATTAGGGCCTTCTATTTTAATGTCGTTACGATGGTCTGCGCAATTTAAATCAACGGAAACGGTAATAGTATATCTTATGTCTTTGTGTATAAAATGTATCTTTCTAGATTTACCATTGAATTTTAATGTATTACCTAATTCTTTGCGTCTTGTTTCACTATAAAATTTACTTAATACCATTTTATCATTGATTATTTGTTCAACTATTACATTTGGAGAATTTTTGTATAATACATCAAGTGTATTCATATTAATTGCTATATTTTCCCCTTTAAATTTGATATTTATAGTTTTCATAAATGTGTAATTAGTCAAATATTTTGATTTGAAAGGAGCTTTATTAATTTCATCTGGAGTCAAGAAATAGCAATCAGCAGTGACATATAAATTATAATTTACTTTTTCATTATCAAATATCAAAAATCTACCATTTATATTAGGTAAGAAATATTGTTCATTATAAATTGTTGTAATATGAGGATCTCCTGTTACTCCACCAGAAGTACCTGTAGGTGTTATTTTCTTAGTTTCACTATATGCACTTTCACCATTTACATTTATTGCAACTACGTTAACAGTATATTCAGTGCCTACTAATAGAGCAGGTATCATAATTTGGTTATTTGATATATCACCCACTGCTACTTTTTTAGGTTGAAATTTATTGCTTGGTGTCCAGTATACTTTATAATCTGAAATTATTTCACCACTTGGGCCTGTAAATACTGGAGGTGTAAAATTGACATATACATAGTTTGCTACTTGTGAAAGTGATATGTTAGTGGGAGGGTCTGGTACTAATTGTTGTATTTGATATAGAGAGTTTGTAGTTAAGTTAAATTCATAAGATGTTCCTATAGATTTGCTTGCATCAGTTATCTTAACGTATGTATCGGATACATCATTATATCTCAATATGCCTAATACATCAGGCGTTGCTTTATTATTTGATACATCAATTACAAATGGCATATTAAAACCATTTGTTATGAAAACATCGCCACTTGTATCAACTAATTTGAAATAAAAGTTATTTAATATTCTGTTATTTGATAAATCTATAGCGGAAGGTTCTTTAACAGTCAAAAATACATATCTATAATTGATAATACTTAAGTCTGATATTACTGCTGTTATTTCATTTCCTGAAAAATCAGATATTGCTAAATCTTGAGCTCCATCTAATTGACCTAAAACACCTTTTTGTATACTAGTTACACCTGTTTCTGAAGTTTTTAATGCTACTGTATAAAATGATGAATTAATAGAATTTAATAAAGCACTTAATAATCCATCATCACCTGATATGTCTCTATCTATAAACATAACTGCAGTTTCTGTATTGTATATTCTACTATCTTTAGTTACGCCAAATTTACCACTAGTCATTGTATCTATTGTATTTTGTGTAGTGAAAATATTAACACTTCCATCTATCAAGATTGGATAATTAACTTGACCAGGAGGTAAATTATCTTTGCCGCTATAAGGAGATGTAAATTCTGAAGGAAGTATAGCTGATAGACCATCCCCATTAGTATTGCTTGCAAAAATTTCAAATGAATATTCAGTGTATGCTGATAGTCCTGTATATCTATATGATGAAGCATTTGCAGATAAATCCACTTTATTTGAACCATCTCTATATAAAGTATAACCTGTTATTGCTGAACCTCCTGTACTTGCTGGTGAGTCCCAAGTTAAATTTATTGAATTAAATGAAGGGTCTGCTTGGAAATTTTGTGGTTCACTAGGAACACTATTAGAAGGAACTACTGCAGAAGAAAATCCAGAATATGTACCATCGCCTTTTGCATTAATTGCTTTAATTCTAAAATGATAAGAATTTCCATTTGATAAATCAGTAATTATTTTACTTGTTGCTGAACCATTTGCTGAAATATCTGCAATATTGTTATCTGAACAATCAATAGTATAGTATAAAATTGCAGAACCACCATTAAAAGGTGCTGTCCATGAAAGGGTTGCTTGTCCATCTCCTCCAGTTAAACCAGTAATAGTCGGTATATCAGGAACAGTAGCTGGTGTTACTGAAGATGAAAATGCTGAATATGTACCATTACCAACATCATTTGTTGCTCTAATTCTAAAATGATAAGGTTTTCCATTAGATAAATCAGTAATTATTTTGCTTGAAGCTGAACCATTTGCTGATATATCAGGTATATTATTATCAGAGCAATCAATTGTATAATATAATATGGAAGAACCGCCATCATAAGGAGGAGTCCATGAAAGAGTTGCTTGTGTATTACCGTCTACTAATCCTGTTATAGTTGGTATACCCGGAGTAGTTGATGGTGTTGCTGAAGATGAAAATACTGAAAATTCACCAGGGCCTGCAACATTGTGTGCTCTTACTCTAAATGTATATGCTGTTCCATTAGATAAATCTGTTATTACTTTACTTACTGCTAATCCATTTGCTGAAATATCTGCTATAGCATTATCTGATGTATCAATTGTATAATAAGTTATTACAGAGCCACCATTGAATGGAGCTGTCCAAGATAATGTTGCTTGAGTATTTCCAGCTGTTAAATTGATACCAGTAGGAGCTTCAGGTATAGTAAAAGGTGTTACTAAATTAGAAAATGCGGATAATACACCATCACCATTAATATTATAACCTAAGATTTTAAATTTATATGGAGTTCCATTAGTTAAACCCGATTTAGCAATTATTGTCATACCAGGACCTATAGTATTTGATGATAATAATACACCTAATGAATCATAAGTTTTAATTTTATATCCTGATAAATCAGCACCGCCATCATAAGGAACAGTCCAAGATATTGTTACACTAGTATCACCTGGTATTACTGTTAAGATTGTTGGTGCACTTGGTGTAGTTGATGGTGTAACTATGTTTGAGAATTGTGAATAATCACTTTCACCAATTTCGTTAATAGCTTTGATTCTAAATGAATAAGAATTACCATTAGATAAATCAATTACTTTATTTGTTGATGAACCATTTGCTGAAATATCATTTATTCTATTATCTGAACAGTCAATTGTGTAATAAATAATAGGATAGCCACCATTATAAGGAGCTGTCCAAGAAAGGGTTGCTTGTGCATTACCTCCAACTAATAATGGAATATCAGGTGCATCAGGAACTGATTCGGGTATACCTTCTACTGTTAATGAATATTCACTGTCACCATTTATATTTCCAGCTTTTATTTTAAAATAATATGATAAACCATTAGATAAATCATACAAAGTAGTATTAGTGACGCTGCTATTAAAAGATATATCTGCTAATTGACTACCACTAATATTAAGTGAATAGTATAATATTTCAGATCCTCCATTGAAAGAAGGAACCCAATTTATAGTTAGTTGTTTATTACCTGGTGTTACTGATACAATGGTTGGTTTAGTAGGTGATGTAGATGGTGTAACTATGTTTGAGAATTCGGAATATCCACTTTCACCAATAGCATTGATAGCTTTAATTCTGAATGAGTAAGGATTACCATTAGATAAATCTGTAATTATTAAACTTGTTGATGACCCATTTGCTGAAATATCTGCTATAGCATTATCAGAACAATCTATTGTATAATATAATATTTCTGAGCCTCCATTGAAAGGAGCAGACCATGAAAGTGTTGATTGAGCATTACCGCCAACTAATAAAGGAATATCTGGTGTATCTGGGGCTGTTTCACCACCTATTGTAATTAATTTAATATCAGATAAACCAGAATTTCCATTACCATTAATAGCTTGAATTATGTATAAATATGAACCATTACTGACATCTTCAAAAGTATAATAATTATTCAATGACAAATCAGAAAGATACAAATATTTTCCTTCTAAATTTTCTAAAGTATCAATAGATAAGGGTGCTCCATTATTGATAAAATTAGAAATATCATTAAAATATATACCATTTGCTAATGTTACTGAATATGCAAAAATTTCAGTTCCTCCATTTGAAACATCAGTCCAACTAATTGTAATATCATTTAAATTACTAGATACATCTAATAAAGGAATACTTGGTGCGGAAGATGATGGAATTAATGTTATATTTTCAAACCATTCTGAGTCTTCACTAAATCCTATACCATTTGTAAATGAAATTTTAGCTCTATAAGTTATGTCATTTGATAAATCTTGTCCAATTTCTAAATCATATTGTGGTGGGAAGCCTAACTCCAAAGATGTTGTCAAAATTGTTTGTTGAGTATTTTGATCTTCTACTACTGCATTGACACTTACTAAATTTGATAATCCATTTGAAGTATCAGCCCATTGAATTCTGAATTTTTGATTTCCAGGATATACATCAA
>JACCDZ010094134.1_pt1 | contig 89564 bp, 84 predicted proteins | sample 7449551 | NCBI WGS metagenome assembly JACCDZ01 (sample SAMN15323452, study PRJNA562643) | freshwater metagenome | isolation source: river surface water | place: USA:Blue River Watershed | collected 2017-08-18
GTCAGGGCAATTTGATCGGTTATGAATCGCCATGTGTTTCTGTATACTTCAGATGTAATTTCAGGCTGAAGATCTAGAAACATTCTTCTTTCGCTGCTCGTTTTATCTCTTACAATTTTAGATAATTGCAGCATCACGACAGGCCCAGTATTTTCGAGCCTGCTTCTACATTCTCTCGATAATTCTATGAATACATCTTTCGGTGGGAAATCACGCAATATAAAATTGGATTCTAGAGCTTTCTTTCTCGTATAGAACGTAGGCATGATTTCAAATCTTTTGGTCTTTAAAAAAGCCTGTTCACCAAATTGAGGGGCATTTCCGATAATCCCTTCCACGATTGCCCGCATTTTTTGACACAGAGCTTCTCTAATATCGGTAGGCATATTCGATATAATCTTATCTCCTTCCAAGGAGTAGGAAGATTTACTCTGTCCATACATAAAAAGAGCTGATGTGAACTGCTGAGATAGATCTGTGACAAAATTAGCCATAGGATTATGTTCCTCGGTTTTGCCAGGCTCTCAACCAGAAATACGCTAGAGCATTCTCAATGGCTTGTGCTCTTTGCTTCGAAGTGGCTCTGCAGTTATTAATTCCATAAAAACACTCTTCGCCATATTGTTTACTGACATCTTGCTTGTGTCCCATGATACACCACATTTCATAATATACACGGTGCTTTAGATCTTCTGATCGGAGATGAGCAAAATTGCTATGATAAAAACCGCCGTATTTGAAAAAATGGTAAGCCTCATGCATGACTTTCAAATCATGAGTACGGTCTGAGGTTAATGCTAAATTATACATATAAGCGACTACCCATGAGGAGAGTTCGCATTCAACAGATTCATATTTTTTATATTCATGATAGTCATAAAAGTAGCTCATGCTATGACCCATATGGCCCATACTCCCCTTGTCTATATTGGGAGAAGGAGAAGTTTGATAAACGAACCCTATTTCTTGATTGGACCAGTTAATTGAAGAATTGACAACCTTTACGATTGTAGCACATTTATCAAGGGTGCTTTGGGGTATGGGAGTATGAAGAAACTTGCTTGCTCCCCATAAACCATCAAAAGATACATTATGCAGATTTTGTTTAACCCCAACATAACGTGCTAAGAATCCGCCTAAGGAGTAGCCACCAATAATGAGAGTATATTTTCTTTGTCTAGCCCAAGGCTTCACAATGTTTTGAATAAAGATATTCGCTTCTTCGACAGAATCAAATGGGTTATCCGAACATTGCTTGTCGACGAAATAGCCAGTGAGATCACCAGGACCTTTTACTATCCATCTTATCCGATCAAGAGTTCCTTCGACAAAGTTTTTGCCCAAATTATTTAGCAATTGAGCGAGACCGCTGCGCATTCCATCGGAAAAAAATTTTGGTAAATCGGCAATCACCTGGCTTGCCTGTTCTATAGTCCAAGCTCTGGCAATAATTTCTTTATCGAGATCAAGATCGGCCATTTTACACATATCCGTGCAGCGAAATGCAACCATAGCCACTCTTTTTTCGCGATGCACCATGACCCGAAATCGAAGTTCTCGAGTCCTTGATTGATCTATTTCACTGGAGGGAACCAACTCCCAATTTTTAGGACAGGGATGGCTTAGTCCTGACGATTTTTTTAGTGAAATAGGAAAAATAGGTTTAGTACAGTCTTCATCGCATGTATAAGTCATCACTCGCGCGACTTCATTAACTGTACAAGGAACATCGCTCCAAATTGCATTATGAAAACCGATTGCTTGCGCCATAAGAGTTACCCTCCCGGTTTTTGGGGATCAAGGTTATTGCATCTTTTCGTTTTTTTGCAAGATCCTAAAAAACCCACACCATTTTTTTGAAGCCTCTCGGCAAACAGTCTTCTCAATATTAAGTTTCTGTTAATTATTTATAAATCTTTCTTAATTTAGAGTTGATAACAAATTCTTTTTAATTGCATTTATATTCTTTACTGACTAAAAAAGTAGGCAGGAAGGCAGGGCATTAAACGAATAATGACTCTACCAAAAGGCAAAAGATGTTAGAGACTTACATCCCACAGTTATTTAAGGAACTTTGCTTGCAACAACCATCCTTTGAAAAAGATGGAAGCGTTCAAGTTGCAATCACTTCTTATTTAATTGAGATGGTAAGGCTTGACCCTGGTGTCCGCTTTTCGGCAAAAATCGCTCCTGTTCCCACAAAAGAAAAAGAAGAGTTTCTATTGAAATTGATGCAGGCAAACTTCTTGGGTCAAGGGACAGGGGGAGGGGCACTGGGAATGAAAGAAGACGAAAGTTTCTTGACACTCTCTTTGAGTTTGCCTTATGAGATGAATTACATGGCTTTTAAAGACGCAATGCAAGAATTCGTGAATTATCTTGAATACTGGAAAACCGAAACAGCGCGTCATGAAAAAGAAGCTCAGATGGAATCAAAGTAAATGGCTGGATATTTAATAGCAGAAGAAGGGCCTCTTGCAGGCCTCATTTTACGGTTTGAAGAGGGTGCCGAATGGGTCATTGGACGAGATCCCGATGAAGTGGAGCTTGTCTTGGAAGACCCGATGGTTTCCCGCAAGCATGTGATTTGCCGTCTGACACCTGAAGGTTTTATTTTAGAGAACCTTAGCGCTGTTAATCCTGCCACTCAAAATGGAAAAATTATCACTGAACCGGTCCTCCTTCAAGAGGGAGATATCATCCAAGTTGGTAATACGTTTTTCAGATTTACTGAAAAAGACCCTGAATCTCAAAAGCCCTCTCTATTTCTAGAGGAAGCCTCTGACCTTTCTGCGCTCTCGATGTCGCCTCCGCCTGAAGCTAGATGGATGATCAAAGTGATTACAGGACCCAATGCAGGCGCTGAATTTTTCATGCAAAAGGGTAAAAGTTATATCATCGGAAAAGACCCCGAAGTCTGCGATATCGTTTTTCAAGACTTAAGTGTTTCAAGACAGCATGCAAAGATCACCCTTGATGACCAAGATCAAGTCATCATTGAAGATTTAGGAAGCCGAAATGGAACGCTTCTTAAGGGGAAACCAATCTCTGATAAGACAATGCTTAATTCACAAGATCTCATTGCAGTTGGAACGACTTCTTTCATGGTCGTTGACAGAGAACAGTCTAGAGAAACTATTATTGCCCATGCACCGACAGAACAGCCCGAAGAAGAAGCCGTTGAAAAAGCAGCCCCTAAAGACTGGCGTGAGATGATCATCCCCAGAAAACATTTGATGTTCGCTGGAATCGTTGGCTGCGCTCTTCTTGTATTAGTTGTCGGCATGGTCTCCCTTTTCCAATCCGCACCGCTAGAAACACCTCCGCGTCATGAAAGCGAACTTGTTTCTGAGATTGTGAAAAAATATCCAGATATCCAGTTCTCTTATAATGACGGCTCTGGAAAGCTCTTCTTAACAGGGCATGTTCTCACGGCTGTCGAAAAACAAGAACTAATGTATCAACTGAATGGATTGAAATTTCTTACCAGCATAGAAGATACGGTTGTCATAGACGAATATGTGTGGGAAAATATGAACGCACTTTTAATGACTAACTCGGCGTGGATGGGCATCTCTATCCATTCTCCGGCACCGGGTAAGTTTGTTGTGCGCGGCTACCTGCAAACATTAGATGAAGCTCAGGCTCTTTCTGATTATCTCAACGTCAACTTCCCTTATTTAGACCGTTTGGATAATCAAGTGGTGGTTGAAAGCAATCTGATGACACAGATTCAGAGTCTCCTATTAGAGAAAGGCTTTAACAACGTGTCATATCAATTAACAGACGGAGAACTAGTGCTTTCTGGAAGAGTTGATGGAAAAGATACTCCCCGTTTTGACTCGCTTGTCAGCGAATTCAAAGCGCTTCCCGGCATCAGAGTTATGAAAAACTATGTGATATATACAACTGAAGACAGCTCTCTTGTTGATCTCAGCTCGAAATATAAAGTGATGGGTTTTTCTAAAAAAGACGGATCCAACCAATATATTGTGATCAACGGAAAAATATTAACAATAGGGGATCTTCTCGATGGAATGACCATCACAGCGATCTCACCATCTATAGTGATGCTTGAAAAAGATGGATTAAAATTTAAGATTAACTACAATCTGCAATAAACAAGGACGGTGTAGTTTTATGTACGGATTAGAAAAAAAACCAAAACATGTCTTCGAGTTTGACTTAGAAAAAGATCTGAAAAAAGATCCAAATAAGGCACGCGAACTTCTAAAAGTAACCGAAGACAAAATTCAAAAAATCAAAGCTGAACTACGAGAGGGAGCCAAAGGCCCCGAACTAGACCAGCTTGGAGCATTAATGCATGGCTATACAGCACTCCAAAAAGTGCTCAGCCGGCTTGCAAATAAAAAATAGGAGCATTCATGGCACTTACCGTATGGGCATCACTTTCGTTTGGGCAGTTGATCACGAACTATCAAAAAATTCAAAGTCAGCTCGTTTCCCAAGTTAAACAGCTGGCAAGTAGAGCCTCTCTTGCAACACCTGGACGTTTCTTATTGATTCAGTTCCAGATGAGCCAAGTCACGCAGATTGGTGATTCGATTTCAAACTTGATTGCTCAGGTGCAATCGATGATTAACAACGCGGTGCGTAACCAGAAATCAAGCTAATTTAAAGGGTACTATTTATGTCAAAATTACAAACATACAAAGACGACTTCGTCCTTCTCCTGGAAACAGGTTTTATTGCTGCAGGACAAACCGACGAAGACTCTGCAAAAAAACTATTTCGCGCAGCGCAGCTGCTTAGTCCAAACAATCAACTTCCCAAAGTAGGCCAGGGTTATATCCACCTCTTAAAGCTAGAACTCAAACAAGCCTGCAAGATGTTTGATGATGTTTTAAAAGCAGAGCCTGACAACCAAATGGCCAAAGCTCTTCTGGGACTTAGTACATCTTTGACAATCAAAGAAGCTGACAAGGGTGAAAAGCTCATGGAAGAGGCATTAAAGCATTCGAAAGACCCTTCCATCAAAAACATGGCTCAAACAGGGATTGAATTTGTAGAACGGTTTGTTAAAAAACAGCCGACTCCTGTTCAAGGCCAGCCCAAGACAAACAAAAAAGGTCCTAAAAAATGACCTCCCGTCCTGATGATGTTACGAAATTAGATCCTACCCGCCGTGTTGGAGATCAGCAGCAGACCACGCAAACTCCAGGCCAAGGATTTGAGTCGTACATGGAAAAAGCAGGCCAGCAAATGCAGGGGGCAGGAAAAACAACTGCTGCCTCCCCTTTTGACCTAGCCCAAGCCCAAGCTCCTCTTGCTTCAGGACCCACTTTTGACTCTCTCTTGAGTCAGGTTAAATCATCCCAAGTGATGCTCGGTGATATGAATAACGATCTCAACACCAAAAACCTGAAACTCAAGCAATCGCAACGCACTGTACTTCGCAGCAAACTCGGTAATGCAAACAATTATCTGCAAGCTGCTAACGCAAAAATGGGTGCCGAGATTCCAACTCCATCTACTTCCACTGGTGGTGGCATCTTAGGAAAATTTTTGGATTATGTCGCTGATGGACAGTCGAATCTTTCTGCTGCCCAGCAGCAGCTCATGAGTCTTAAAAGTAAAGGCCAAAGCCTTCAGCCGGCAGATTTTCTTGCGATCCAACTAAAATTGGCCCACGCCCAACAAGAAATTGAATACGCTTCGATCATGCTTTCCAAAGCTGTTGATGATATGAAGACAATGATGAACATCCAGCTCTAAACGAAGGAGCTCATGGAACACAATCCCCATTTTGATAAGCTAATCAACCAACTCGAAGACTTAGAGCTCACCACTGTTCACGGTCGTATTACTGAAATTGTAGGAATGCTCATACGCGCCATTGTCCCTCAAGTTAAAATGGGTGAGGTGTGTTTGATTAAACGAGAGGGAGACCCCCTCATGGCAGAAGTTGTCGGCTTTACAAAAGATGAAGTCCTTCTTTCACCTCTTGGAGAAATGACCGGCATCGGCCCTTCTTCAGAAGTCATCCCCATGAGAATACCGCTCCAAATACAAGTGGGTCCTGAGCTCCTTGGACGCATTCTCGATGGTCTTGGCAATCCTCTGGATGAAGAAACCAAGGGACCTTTAAAACTAGAAACCACCTATCCTGTTATCAATGCTCCTCCTGATCCATTAAAAAGATCTGTCATTACAGAACCCATTGAAACAGGCGTCCGATGCATCGATGGAGTTTTAACTGTCGGTAAAGGACAAAGGATGGGAATTTTTGCCGGCGCCGGCGTCGGAAAGTCAACCCTCTTAGGAATGATATCCAGGTACGCAAAGGCCGATGTCAACGTCATTGCGCTCATTGGAGAAAGGGGCCGCGAGGTAAGAGAATTTATCGAAAATGATTTAGGCACTGAAGGCCTTGCCCGTTCTGTCATTGTTGTCTCAACTTCGGATCAAGCCGCCCAAACTCGCCTCAATGCTGCTTATGTAGGAACTGCGATCGCGGAGTATTTCCGAGACCAAGGAAAAAATGTTATCTTGATGATGGATTCAGTCACCCGTTTTGCAAGAGCGCTTCGTGAAATCGGCCTTGCCGCAGGCGAGCCTCCAGCTAGAGCCGGGTTCACACCTTCTGTCTTTGCAACGCTTCCACGCCTCTTAGAGCGCTCAGGAAATTCCGATGTTGGATCCATCACAGCATTTTATACTATCTTGGTTGCCGGTGACGACCTCAATGAGCCCGTCTCTGACGAAGTCAAATCGATTCTGGATGGACACATTATTTTATCCAATGAACTAGCCAGCCAATACCATTTTCCAGCAATTGATGTTCTTCGTTCGATCAGCCGTGTACTCACCAATATCGTTGATAAAGAACACGTCCAGCTTATTGGAAAAATAAGAGAAGTATTAACAAACTACAAGAAAATCGAACTCCTCCTTCGCATCGGAGAATATAAACCAGGCTCTGATAAAAATGCTGATTTTGCCATTAAATACATCGACAAAGTCAACCGATTTTTAAAACAGCTCGTGGAAGAAAAGTCCACCTATCAAGAGACCCTCCAACAATTGCAAGCCCTGTTTAAATAATGGTAGAATACCCTCTTGATCAACTCGTCCAGATCAAACAAAAAAGACTTGAAGAGGCAGAAAGAACGCTTCGAGATAAAAAAGAAGCTCTTGCCATCGAGCAACAGAAGTTGACAGAGCTTGAAAAAAAAAGAGACGAAGTCAAAGCGCACTATAAGTCAAAGTTGACGCAGCTACGTGAAAAACTCGACGAAGGAACGTCTTCTACAAAAATTACTCAGATGAAAGAATACCTTAAAATCGTCAGTGAACAGCTCGTGCAAGAACAGAGAAAAGTGGATGCTCAAATTAAAGTCGTTGAATCCGCAGAAAAGCAAGTCGAAGAAGCCCGCCAGGACCTCTTCAAAAAACAAAAGGATGTTGAAAAACTTAAAATCCACCATAAAGAATGGAAAAAAGAAATCCATCTTGAAGCTGAAAAACTCCAAGGGCAAGAAGAGGATGAGATGGGAAGCACCATGCATCACCTGAAGAAAACAGAAAAAAAACGGAAGACTCGGTAGCACTATGTCAAACCCTGCAGGACCTATCAATCCGGTTAATCCCCCCAAATCATCTGAACCTGTGCAACCAGGCTCAGATAAGTTCAAAGAGCTCATGAAAATTGACTCCTCTGCGGAAAAACAAAAGAAGAAGAAAAAAAGACATCAAGAAACACAAGAAGAAAACAAAGCTAAACTGCAAGCTGGACCTGCCGAACCGGAAAAAACAGCTGATTCCAAAAAAGTAGAAAAATATCCCAAAGTTCAAAAAGTTGGAGAAAGCGAAAAGCAGCAAACAAGACACGGGAAAAGATCTGAAGAAACAGCCACTGAACTTGCTCGCGAAGAAGCGGCAGCGCTTGCTCAAACTAGAGTGAATCCGCCCCTCGAGTTTACTCAAACTGACAAAGCCAAAGCAGAAGATCAAAAAGTTGTGCAAGCTGCATCAACGTCTGCCCAAACACACAAAGAAATCGAGCAGATTTTCCAAGAAGAAGAACAACTCGTCCAGAAACAAGAATCCGCTGAAGCCTTTAAAACTGTAGCTGCTCAAAAAGAAGAGTCAAAAAAAGAAGCCACCCCTCTTCCTCCTCCACCTGCTTCTTCAACACTAGGCCCCCTCTTTTTACCGCCAGGATCTGCAGCGCCACCAGCCTACGCACTTTTGGATGCACAAACACTTGCGCTCTTTGAGAAAATGCTCTCAGTGATTTCTATTCTTAAAGACAGCGGAGTTACCGAAACCACTATCCATCTTATCTCGCCTGAATTTGCAAACTCCCAGCTCTATGGTTCTCAAGTCATCATACGAGAGTATAGCTCTGCACCACTCACTTATAACATAGAATTCATGGGTAATCCCCAAGCGGCAAGTCTATTTCGAAAAAACTTGAGCCAACTCCGCTCTGCCTTTAACGACCCCAAATACCGCTTCCGGGTGAACCGCCTAGAAGCCTCCATTTCCAATGAAGATTACCGTAGAGTCGAGCGTAAGGAAGGCTCTGGAGAGGCTTAAAATCCGCTTATCCATCATTCTCTTATAATTTGAAGTTATTTGTTTGTAGATGGTATGATCCTAGCTATTAAAAGGACGGATCATGGCTGCAGAAACTAATCGAACTGGAACAAGAATAGAAGCTTTGGTTGATCATGGTATGGGTTGGGTTTTGAGCTCACTAGAGCAGGTCAATGGACTCTTGAAGACCCCTGCTATTTCAAACTACGTCACAACAACTTTGAATAATTTTGTTTGGACAACTCCTCTTTTAACTGCTCAGCTCGCCCCTAGAGTATTTACCGGTTGTTTTTTGGCCGGCGCTTTTACGGGCCTTTTTTCATACAACACAATGATGAAAATTTTTGCTCAAGTCGATGCGATCTTAAGTGGAGGCGATGTCAAAAATACTAATTTTAAGGTCTCTCTGATTTTTGCATTAACTGTTGTTCATAAAATCTCACCTATTCCTTTACCTTCTCTTCCTCGTTTTTACGCTGGAGCTGCAGGCCTTGCAATCGGTATCAAAGCAAGCACCTGGATTCCTGAAGCCCAAGCTACGGCTTTTGCAAAGAAGCTGGACCACTATCTTCGCTTAGAACCCATCAAACCTAAGAAAGGATGGAGTTCTCTTTGGGGCTGGAGTCCCTTTTAAGCCTTTACAAATCTTGTGAGTATGAGATATGCTCGGGGAAGGTATGCAAGACATCTCACACGACTGGATCAAACTTGTTGAAAAAGCTCTTTTAAAGGTTCAGCAGCTTCCTGTTCTTGAAGAACATTTTCCTTTTCCTTGGGAAACAGCTGGCGAGGCGATCAAAACCGCTCTCGGTTTAACCCACCTCACTTTATCCAGCTCGCGTGCTGTCTGGAAAGGACACCATGAATTTCTGCAAGGAATGGGCGATCAGCCTATAGTTGTTGCCATAGAACTTGCACCGATTGAAGGATCTTTGTTTTTCATCCTGTCTCAAGCTGATGTCACAGAGCTGACATCCAATGCTCTCGGTGCTGGGGAAGATAAAGAGACGTTCACAGGAAGCAAATTAAAGACAGGGTTTTATCATTTTCTGCTTCTTAAAGTTTTAGATACATTAGACCATCAAAAAATCTTTAAAGAAATCTCCCTTCATCTTCTTCCTAACACTCCGTTTCCACAAGAAAATGGGTTTTGCATCGACATTGCTTGCGTACTAGATGCAAGAACTCTGCAGGGTCGTCTTGTGTGTCCACAATCTTTCTTAAGCGCCTTTAAAGCACACCAGCCTCTGCAAAAAATGACTCTTCTTTCTCTTGGAGACACCGCAACACTTGATCTGACTTTAAGATGTGAAGTCGGCCATACAACTCTTAAATCTGACGAATGGGACTCCATTCAAGTGGGCGATTTTTTAATGCTTGATCGCTGCTCATTCGATGCAGCAGATGGAAAAGGTTCATTGACTGTCTCTTTAGGAGATACGCCTCTTTTTATGGCTCGCTTTAAACCCGATGGATTAAAAGTTTTGGATTACGCTTTTTATCAAGAAGCCTCTGAAACTCCTTCAGAAGAGCCTACAACCGATTTGTTACTCACTGCTGAAATAGGGCGACTGAATATCTCCCTAAATCGGCTCTTAGCATTGCAAACCGGATCTCATCTTGATCTACCTATGAGGCCCGAGCAGGGAGTTGATATCACGCTTCAAGGCAAGAAGATTGCACAAGCAGAGCTCATTAAACTGGGTGAAACGTCTGGTCTTCGCATTTTAGACATCGAACGATAAATATGCCTGATTTTGAATTTCACAAACAACCGACCCTTTCTGAAACAAAGTTCGAAGCAAAAATTGCAGAAACACCTCCCTCCATTCCAGAGAAAATTGGACCGTATAAAATTGAATCGCTTTTAAGCCGCGGCGGCATGAGCCTTCTTTACCTAGGAACTCATCCTCAAACGCGCGCGCTCATCGCTATAAAGGTGCTCTCGCCTGAGTTCGTAAAAAATCCAGAAATGGTTTCTCAATTTTTACGCGAATCAAAAATTATCGGCCTTACTAACCATCCTAATATTGTCAAACTCTATGGAGAAGGAGAGTGGGAAGGCGGGCTCTATATCGCCATGGAATTCATCCGAGGCGTTTCCCTTCGTCAATTTATCGAACAGCACTCTCTGTCTATGAAAAAGTCGATCGATATTTTGATGCAAGTTGCCTATGCACTGGCTCATCTACATTCCCATGGTGTCATTCATGGTGATTTGAAACCGGAAAACATCTTGATGACAGAAGACGGGGAAGTGAAAGTCATCGATTTTGGAATCGCGCGGCTGCATGAAGAAGTTAAAAAAGGCAAAGGTAAAAGCTCCCGCATTATCGGAACACCCACCTACATGAGCCCTGAGCAAAAAGAAGACCCCTCTTCAGTCTCTTTTGCCTCTGACATTTATGCTCTTGGAATTATCGCCTATGAACTTTTCATCGGAAAACTCAGTTTTGGAGTGATCCACTTATCTCAAGTTCCAAAAGGACTCCGCCTCATTTTAGAAAAAGCACTTGCGGTCTCTATCGAAGAAAGATACTCCAATGTAATGCAATTTATTTCTGATTTATCAAACTATTTAAAATCAGGCGGACTTGAAAAAGATAGGCCTGGTACAGACCAAATCAAAGAAATCCTAGAGTCGATTCAAAAAGCAGATTTAGCCTTATCTCCTATTACGATTACAACAACACCTCACTATGAAGGAGCGCTAGCGCGCCTCAAAGTTCTCGGACAAACAAACCCTTATTTTGATACTTTTAAATTTCCAGACGGATCTTATGGTTTTATTTTTGCAGAGCCCATCAAGAATGGTCTAGATGCTTCCATCTATTTAAGCAATCTGCGCGGCATGATTCGTGCGGTAGCAGCAATGAATGAAAAATTCATGTTTCTTCCTTTCCTAATTGCTCTTCAAAGAGTCATCCAGCTCGATCCGTTAGGACATAAATATGCTCTTGCTTTTCTCATTTTAAGTCCCACCCGTGATGAGCTTCAATTTCTTTCCTGCGGAATGGGATCCCTCCTTCATCTCTCCTCTGGAAGCCCTAAGGCCCGCAAACTTCAAAATAGCAACCCGATACTAGGCTCCGATAACAGAACAGAGTGGGATATTACAATCGATGGATGGAACGTAGGAGATATTTTAGTCATCCACACGCTTCCCGTGGCATCTGATGCTTTAATGCAAGAGACGCTAGAAAATATTTCTCTGCAATCGCCTCAAAGCCAAGCCGATCATTTGATCAAGAAAACAGTCCCCGCGCTTGCAGAGAAAAAGCCATATGCGCTTGTATCTCTGCATCGGATTGGATAAGCACTAATTATCTCTTGTCTGTCAGGTAACTTTGTATAACATCTAACGACTTTTGAATGCCGCCCATGGTTTCAATGCAAAGCTTTCCCCAGGAAGCTGCCCAATGGGCGATCTTTAAATCAGCGTGATAGCCCCACCCCATCATCCAATTAAACTGGGGCGAAATCTCTTTAAAAGGATACCGCTTTGTGCAAATCAGCTGTGAAAGAAGTGTTTCATCGCCAATACATGTAGCACTTTTTTTTAGACATGCCTCTATCCAAGCCTTTAGAAGGGTTGATTCTTTATCGTAAACAATCACACCCGAATTGTAATGCGCTTTCTTCTCCACACGCACCGCTCCTAACATACCGTCCTGCACCCCATCAAAAATCCCGTCTATCGGCTGGCATACTTCGCAGTCTAGATCCATCCAAACGCTTTTTTGAAACGGCGTTTGGAGCATAGCTAGCGGCTTTTTAAACCAGCTACAGCGCGCTTGCCACACTTTAGGTCCATAGATCGCTTCCCATTTTTGCTGATTTTTGAGACTGATTTTCTCTTTAGATTTTACAAAGTCTCTTTGCCCTGCAAATGGAATTAAAATCCCGCGCTCTTTGCACCAAAGCTTCGCTGCACTCTTCATCCCAAAATCAATAAACGCAACGGGCTGCTTATGATGTTTAGAATAACAATCCCACCACCATGGCAAGAGCCACTCAGCCCCCTGATCTGCCGCAACTACAACACCCCATTCCATATTTATTCCTATATCAGAGTTCGGTTTACAATAAACACAAAGTGTTTTAGGATTGCGTTTCAAGAATTACTATATATGCAACCAATTTTTCCGCGCATCGACAAGTCGATATGGTCTAAAAACACCTTGAGTGCTCTACTCGGGATCGCGCTTTTACACACATCTTTAATTGCTGAAGACAGCGACGATTTAGGCTTTTTGTCAGTTCCACCTCGCAAAGGCGGTAAAGAGTTAGAACTGCTTCCGTCCAATGATGAAGTTCACAATACACCCAGCTTGAAAGGTCTTGAGAAAAAGAAAGACACCTACACCATCAATTTTAACAACGTTGCAATCACCGAATACATTCGATTTACAAGTAAAATTACGAACTTAAATTTCATTTTCAATGAAGATGAACTCCAATTTAGTGTGACAATAGTTTCTGAAGAGCCTGTCACACCTAGCAACATCGTCTCTATTTTAATTCAAATTCTGCGCATCAATGGACTCATCGTTTTAGAGCAAGATGGGAACCTTTTGATTACGAAGGTCAGAAACGTTTCGCAGCTAGCAACAGTTGTCGCATCCGATCTCCCTCCATCAGAGAGCAGATCTCCACTTGTTACACGCGTTTTCAGGATTAAAAATGCAAGCCTTGATACGGTCGCTTCCATTATCAAGCCCATGCTTTCTGATAGCGCTCTTTTAGAAGTTTCTGCAGAAACAAAACAACTGATTGTTACAGATATCACAACGAACATTGATAAGATTTCAACACTCCTTGCAACCATCGATACGCCCCACACTTCGCTTGAAGTCGATACCTATGTAGCGCAAAAGGTCCAACTGCAAGAACTGATCAAGATGGCAACGCAAATTGTCACCCCCTTTGCAGAAGGAAATCCTCTTCTTTTCATTCCTCAGCCTGATACTGGAACTATTTTCATTGTCTCAACTCCCTATCTCATTGAACGAGCACTTGCTGTTTTTGAAGATTTAGATACAGGTTCTGCGGGCCATCAAGAACTGACCTCCCGCGGCTTGACAGTGTTTCTTTACGCGCTTCAGCATAAAAAGGGTGATGACTTTATCACATCAGTTGATGATCTTGCAAAACAACTTACCAAGCAAGGCGCTTCGCAAAAATTGATCGACTGTTTAATGGGAGCTAAATGGATTAAAGAGTCGAATTCTATTTTATTTTTAGCCGATGATGAGACCTTGGTAAAACTCAAAGATCTGCTCCCGACACTTGATACTTCAGTGACCGAATCTTCCCTGCCTTCTCCGAAAAGCAATTTCTTCGTTTATAAAATTAAATTTGCAGATCCTGAGTATTTGCAAAACAGCATCGATCAAATGGCAGAGGATCTACAGAAAGCTCCCCAGCCTGATTACAATTTGATTGAAACGCTCACAAGCTTAAAGTACATTCCCGATGCACAATCGCTTGTCTTTACCGGCGATACGGCGTCGCTGACAAAACTCAACGATATTTTAGCAATCTTTGATGTGACAACTCTCAATAATCAGGTTCCGCAATTCTTCATCTACACACCCAAATATCGCTCAGGCTCAGAGCTAAAAAAAGATTTAGAAGAAATCGTTGATAATCTCAAAACAGCAGGTTACGGCGATTCAATGCTGGCACTTGCCGTTGAGACCATGCAATGGACGCCTGGAACGAATTCCATTATTTTTTCAGGAAGTCCTGAGACGCTGTCTCGTCTTCAAACCCTGCTCGCTTCACTAGATACTTCAAAAGATTCCGTCAGTGAAATAGGCTCTAACTCTTTCTTTGTTTATAAGCTGCAAAATGCAGCTGGGAATACAGTCCTTGAGGGCCTGAAAAAAATCGCAGTGAATCTAAAAGAGTCCAACGCTGCTAATCACGCTCTAATTACCTCTTTGCAAGAAGCCAAATGGATTAAAGACAACAACTCGATTTTTTTATCGGGAAGCCCAGCTATTTTAGAGCAAATCAAAACCTTGATCCAAGAATTCGATGTTTCAGCAGCCTCATTATCCATTGGAAGCAAATCATCGTTCTTTATTTACAAACCCGTCCATCTTTCTGCACAAGCTGTTGAATCCTCCATGAAAGATTTAGGGAAAGAACTTGCAGCATCTGGGCTTGTTGACTCGGATCTTCTTTCAACAATTGCAACCATGAAATATGTGGAGTCGACACAGTCGATTCTTTTTACTGGAACAGCAGATTCTTTAGAGAAAGTGAAAACACTGGTTCAACGTGTTGACACACTCACTCTATCAGAGGCTCAAATCCAGCAGCTGGGTGAATACACATTCCTGATTTACAAAATCCAATATGTCCCCGGTTCACAACTTATTTTGGCAATGAAAGGGCTTGCCACAGATTTAGAGCACAATAATGCTATCACGTCAAAGGAAGTGGAAGCTATTAATGGAGTAAAATGGATCAAAGAAACCAACTCACTCGTATTCACTGGCACCCCTGACATACTTCAAAAAATTGAACTCATTTTGAAAAAATTTGATGTTCCTGCACTCGCGCCGAAAGCAGAAGGTGTCCAACCTTCGACGTTTGTCGTTTACACCCCCCGTTTTGTTCCAGGAGATGAACTCATCCAGATTTTAGTAGAGTTTGAGCAAAATCTTATTTCTGCAGGTGTTACAAACCGCGATCTTTATGACACGATTTCTAATCTCAAATGGGTTCCTAGAACCTGCTCGCTGATTATTTCCGGAGACCAAGACTCTATAGCACGCGTACAAGATCTCATTACACGCTTCGATGTGCCCGCTGCTGACACCTCTGCAAACCTAACATCCATCGATACAATCCAAAACACTTCCTTTTTAATCTACAAACTCCAATACCATCAAGGAACTGAAATCCTTGCTGCTCTTAAACAGATTGCAACCGACTTAACTCCAGGAACCGCCGTTGGAAATCAAAACCTCCTTAATGCCATTAATTCGCTCCAGTGGATTCGCGTCACAAATTCCTTACTTGCCTCCGGAGAAAGCGATACACTCTCTAAATTACGCGACCTCGTTCAAAATTTAGACGTTCCCTTAAAACAAGTCTTCATTGAAGTTCTCGTCATCGAAACTGAGCTCACCAACACTCAAAACTTTGGACTCCAGTGGGGTGGCAAAATGCAGTACCTAAGCAAATTTGCTGCAGGAACAGGTAACTTCCCTCTTAACTCTGCTAACTCCTTTAACTCCTCTACAACAAGTGGCACTAGCGGAACGACAAGCACCTTCCAAGGCCCTCCAAACGGCTTATCGGGTCCTCCACCAACTGCAGCTAGCATTCCATTCGTCAATGGTTTTGATCTCGGTGTGATCGGAGATATTATCATGCACAAGGGGCAGTCGTTTATCACGCTAGGAAGCCTTGTCAATGCTCTCCAAACAGATACCGATAGCACTGTGATTTTAAATCCAAAAATCATCACACAAGACAACCAGACATCCACTATCTTTGTTGGAACCAATATTCCATTTATCGGATCACTGGTTACCACCAACTCTCAAATCCTCTCCTCCTCTTCTAACATCGAATACCGAGACATTGGCTTCAACCTAACCGTCACACCGACCATTGGTAACAGCGACGTTGTCACACTCGACATCAGCAACGACATCAGCGAGGTAATCAACCAGCCTAGCATTGGACAGACAAACGTGACTGGCACCACAACACAGATTACCGGGATTACAAGTAGCCATACGGCTATGTCTACCAAGGTGCACGTACCAGATAAGCACTTTGTAGTTTTAAGCGGAATGATCACCGACTCAAAAGCCAGGTTCAAATCGGGAATCCCATGTCTTGGAGGCCTCCCAGTGATCGGAGCTGCCTTCTCAGAAAATGATCGTATCAATTCAAAAAGTAATATCATCATTTTCATGCGCCCTCACATTGTCAACACCTATGCTGACTATAAAGAAATTACTGACCATCAAGAAACTGTCTATAAAGAACAAGCTGTCCGCCCTGTTCTCAAAGAAGAATTTGATGCCGCAGTTGACGTCGTGAAACAAGCCGAAGACGAATAGTTCTTTTTTTGGTATAGTCCTACAGCTATGAGATATCTCTTATTAACAATGCTCGTATTAGCTGGGTGCTTCCGTGTAGGGGAAGAGATTGAACCTCAAATCAATGCATCTGTCCAAGACAAATATTTAAAATCTCTTCCTTCTCCCTTTGTTCATTCATCTGGGGTTCACTCATCTGGACGAGAAGAATGGGAAAAAGAAGAACGCATTGGGATGGGATTTGCCAAAGAGCTTGATCTATATCAAGCCTTGACTTCGTTTAAAAGAGCCTCCTTTCTATTGCCTGAGTCTGATACAGCTCACCAGACAGAGCTCGATTATGACACCCTGCTTGCTTACTATTTAGGAAGCAAATACCAAGAAACCATTTATACATTTGATATGACCTCTCTTCGAAGAACAACTCCCGAATTTAGACCCTACCACGATCTCATGGTGACACTCTATGATTCCCATGCTCATTTAAATCAAACAGAGCAAGCCGATGAAATTATCGAGTACATGAAAACCACTTATCCTGAGACTGCACAGAAGCTGGCCCTATCTAAAATTTTGATGAAAGGAGATATCGCGGCTCTAGAAAAAGAAGCTCCATCTCATCCTGAAATTCAAAAACTTTTAAACGATTATAATTCCGAGAAAAAATCTGCCAAGACTGCCCAGCTTCTCAATACATTTGTTCCAGGTGCTGGTTATTTCTACCTTGGACAAACCCAATCCGGCATCACTGCAACTCTCTTGAACGGCCTTTTCATTTGGGCCTCTGTCTATTTCTTCCAGCATGGCAACACTGCTGCCGGCATCATCTTTACAAGCGTTGAAGCCGGTTGGTATTTTGGCGGCATTTACGGTGCAGGACACGAAGCAAAACTCTATAACGAACGCATCTACGAAAAACATGCGACCACCGTTATGAATGAAAATCGGTATTTCCCTATCTTAATGTTAAAATATGGCTTTTAAAATCCTCCTCTTTTTTTGCCCCATTCTAGTGTTTGCAATCCCCGGCTACCATCCTCCCTGGGGAAAAGATGCAGACCTCTCTTACCACAAACCTTCTCAGGCGCCAGCTACAGCTCTTTCGCCTCTTGGAGGTGCTATGGAAAAACTCATTTGGTTTCACCAAAATATCATCTCCCCTGTCGACGGCCCTCGCAGCCACTATAAACCTTCTAGTTCGGCATACATGATGCAAGCCATCCGAAAACATGGTTTTTTCAAAGGATACATCATGGGTTGCGATAGACTCTTAAGAGAAAATGAAGCTGCCTGGGTTTATCGAACAGCAATTATTGACGGAAAAGTCTGGAAAATAGATCCTCCTTGAGATTTTTAAGGAGTACTATTTATGGCTGTTTTAACAAGAACAAATTCCAATTCGGATATTATCCCACCTCGCGACATTATCTTCTCAAGTTCTCCATCGGAAGAAAGCCTTTTATCAGGGTCTCCAAATAGCTCTCCGACAATTTCTAAATTTTCCAAGCACCACACTCTGGATAGGCAGCCTGTCAGGCTTAAAACTGTAAAAAAACAGTCTGATTCTGCGCCCGACCTTAAAGCCACTCCCTCTCGCTACAACCGTTCGTATTCAGAAATGGGCTTTAATCAAAATAGAACAGTCGCGAAACAACTACATAACCGTGAGGGAGAACTCTTATTTGATGAGCTGCTTTTCTCATCCATAGCCAATAAAATCTATTTCAATGAGACAAAAGCGGCAGCAGAGCTTTTTGGATGCTATAGACAGTTTCCCCAATCTAGAGAGACTCTAATTCAAAAAATGATAGAGACACGTCTTGCACTATCATCTGAAAGGCACCTTAAAAGGATGGACGTTGTTATTACAATGATTCTCAAACACAAAGGAGGCGGAAATTTTATTTGGAAATATTTTACATCCTTGAAAAACAGTCGAGAAGAGGTGGGACGGTTCGCTGAAAATGCAGTTAGAGTTCTTTCAAAAGAGAAAGATTCTTCCGCTCCAACACTAGCAATGATTGAACGTATTACAAGGCGCGAAATTAAACTTCAAAAACGAGAGACTCTCTTTAGAGAAAACAACTTCTCTTCGGCCCTTTGCCGGGAATATGGAATGCGGCTTTGGGATAAAGATTTAAGCCACCTATCAAAAACGATTCAAGAAGCTTTGCAACAGACAGACCTTGCTAGCATTTCTTTGGATCCAACCATAGTTTCTCAAGGAGATGAAACCCTCAGCCCAGAAGTTTTAGACCAAAAATTTGATGAGCAAGCAGAGCGATTTAGCGTATTTGCACGCTCCATCATCTCGCAAATCTTCAAACTGAACCCTCCAGAAGAATTACAAAAAATGCTTATTTCTCGAAGAACACACATCATCGATTATTTAAACACTCGCTCTTTGGAAGGTGAAGATGTTATCAGCTCTTCAAGAATTTTTATTTCAGAAATTCTATACTTAAGACTTGTGAATGGAAAGCTGCTATCGATAGACCTTTCCCCTATCCCGCACAGTATCCTTGTGAGCCTAAGCAAGGTTCTTCAATGCCTAGCTAAAGAAGCACCTTTTGGTATCGAGAAACAAGACCCTGTCTACGAAAGACTTAATCCCTTGTTCGAAGAGTTTATTAAGCGTCATCGCCGTTTCGTCGATAAGTTTTCGCTGCCGAATGGTCAATAGATGTTGTAGCGTTATTCTTCGGTAGAATTTTCGCTCTCTTCACGCACCTTGCTTCCTGCTCTAGAGCGATGGCGGAGAACAAATTCAAGAGGGTTGCCTGTAAACTTATAGGTTTCCCTAAATTTGGTAATGAGATACCTCTTATATGTTTCAAGCATCAGATGAGGATAGTTCACAAACAGAACAAATGTCGGCGGCTGCGTTGTCACATGCGTCATGTAGTAAATCCTCAGTCTCTTGCCTTGGATCATCGGAGGATGGTAGGTTTGAACTGCTCTCTCGATAAATTTATTGAGCTGGCCCGTTGTAATACGGTCTGTCTGACCTTTGCGCACCTCTAAAATCGCAGGCGCTAACTTATCGATATGACTGCCTGTTTGCGCTGAGATAAACAAAACCGGACAATGGGTTAAAAAGCTTGCTTCAAATTTTAAGGATTGTAAGCAGTGCTCCATCCGATAGCCCTTCACAAGATCCCACTTGTTAAAGAGAATAATGCACCCTTTGCCTGATTCTTCAATCAGACTTGCAATCTTCTTATCTTGTGCAGTGAGCCCTTCTGGCCCTTCTAACACAAGAATGCAAATATCAGATCTTTCAATAGCTTGCTGTGTTCTGATCGCCGCAAACTTATCGACCACTTCATGCTCGGCTCGTTTGCGTCTTACACCTGCTGTATCGATCAGGGTCATTTCCACGCCGTTTAACATCACATCGGCATCGATAGCATCGCGCGTCGTTCCTGCAACAGGGCTGACAACAGATCTTTCTTCAGAAAGAAGCTGATTGATCAGCGTCGATTTACCGACATTCGGACGACCGACAATTGTGACTTTAATTCGAGTGGAAGGAGGAATCTCTTGTGCCACTAAATTGAGACCTTCTAGGGAAGTTTCTAAAAGCTCTGCCAAATGAAGGCCGTGCGTTGCAGAAATCGGCACTACCTTCTCAATTCCTAACCTATAGAAATCATAGCTATTATCGACATGTGAAAGATCATCAACTTTATTCACAGCCAGCGTCACAGGCTTACTTTGCTTGAGCAAAAGACGGGCGACATATTCATCAGCCGGCGTGACACCTGTTTGACCATCGACAACCATGACAACACTGTCGGCCTCATCAATGGCCATCTTCACTTGCCTCTGAATCCCCTCCTGAAAAGGGATATTCGGATCCAGCGCAATACCTCCCGTATCAATCACATCAATCGGGCTGCCAAAAACATCGGCCTCTCCATAAATCCGGTCGCGAGTCGTTCCTTCCTCGTCATCGACGATTGAAATCCTCTTCCCGCACAGCCGGTTAAATAGAGCCGACTTTCCCACATTGGGACGACCGACTAAAGCTAGTTTCAATTTATTTTTCACGCTAGGATCCTACAAAGGAAATATGATACCGTTTTACAAGATAAACAGATATGCAATAAAGTATTTAGTTGTCTTTTTTTAAGATCTTGGACCTAAGTCTTTGAGCCTGCAGAATGCACTACTAGTGAACGAAGCGCCCTTTCTACAACCGTCCGACGTGATTTGGATGGAATCTTCTTAATCATCTCAAAAGCCTTTTTAGCATTAAAAGAAGGCTCGATCTCAACTTCCGGCAGGCTTTTAAACCAAAGGGATTTCGCAGGCCTTAAATAAAAGACATCTAAAAGAGCCTTTTCCGGTGTTGCCATCTTCACTTGTGTTTTCAAATCCAGTTCATAATCAAAGAAGAAGTCAGAAGAAATATGATGCACAGAAATTGTGGCAATAGGTGTTTTAATGAGTCGAGTCCGCGCAAGAGAGACAACAGTGATGATGCGTTGAATTTGACTAATCATTCCATGATGATAAAGAGCTGTTTGCAAAGAAACATAGCAAGGGAAAGGAGCCGCTAAATATTCAGCGATAATGAGTGGATTCACTTGAAGATCAATCACCCACAGGCCTCTGGAAAGATGAATAATATGCTTTTCTTTTGCCAACCTTCTTAACACTTGGCTTGCATGTTCATTGCTAAGTCCTAGCTTATAAGCAACATCGCCTGTTTCCATGATGGGAATACCGACGCTCTGAAGTACTTTTAAAGCAGATAATAAATTCACTTCAGCGACTCCAAATAGTCCATCACCTTTATTTGAATTTTTTCCCAGGCTTCTTGATCATATTGCGACTGAAGATCAGGTGGGAAAAAAGCAAGCACCTGATCTTTAAATTCACCATAGTTTATATTGCATACATTTTCACAAGCTTTGCTTAAATATGACCCATCTCCCTCCTTGATTTCATAAGCACTCATCAAATGGAAAAGATCCCAAATATCTCGCGCTTGAGTTTCGGACCTAGAAGCTAAAGCTCTAATTTTTTGTTTGAAAGCTAATATCGGACCATAATGGGGTACAAATATCGGATGCATTCGATAGGTATTTAGTACAGTAGAAGCAATGGGCTCAAAATCGACAGGTTCATCAAGACCTCTTCTTGAAAACTCGATTTTCGTTGGGAAAATGACACTGGTTTGAGCTTTGAGTTGAATTTTCCAACACTGTGTTGTTTCTGTTTGTTTGGGCTCAGATACGTGGGCTATTTCTAGGCCCTGAGTTTGCAGAACCATTTTTAATCCTGGAGAATCAAGGATGGAATTCACCGTTTTTTGAAGTGTTGTCAGCCGAACAGTTTTTACATCTAGGTCTATATCTTGCGAATACCGAATACTCTCCAAAAAAAACCGCAAATTACACCCCCCTTTTAGGGCATATAATCGCTTATCCAATTTTCGACCTAGTTGATCTAGGAAAGCTAAATGAAAAAATTCGACTTGTTGAACTGGATCGTATCTCATAAACTCATAATACAAATAAATGACACTAATGTCAACTATTTGTCTTATGAATCACACAAACCATTGATTATCAATGTGAAAAACCATCTATCTTTGAACAGCTCAGGCAGTATTTTTCAATGACTGCAAAAGCTGGACGTGTGCTATGGTCTTCCTTTTAAGCCTGGAGAGAAAAGATTTAAAAGACAAAACTGACATAAATTAAAATATTTAATTACATTTATTGTAATTGATAATTATCATAATTATGTTTATAATATTACGTAATTATGAAAACAGAAATTAACTCAAACAATAGATCAGATTTTATCTTTAAAAACTTTTCTGATTTAAATACTCAGAGAATTATTTCAATCGCTCTCCCTTTTCTAGCTCTGAACTCTAAAACGGCTGCTCTTTCTTCTGTAGGTATGGGGTTTTATCAGTGCTATACCCTGTGGAAGACAACCCCTGATAAAACAACCACGGGGCGTAAATGGGCCGATGCTGTCCTTCTGGTCTCTTCTGCGGCTTTAGGGACTTATTTTCCAAAGTGTCAACTTATTTTTTCAAGCGGTGTGTTCTTTTCAACTCACCTCTATAAACTCTTGGCTAGTGATAATAAGCCTACAACTGTTCTTCAAATCATCCACCAAGCTATCCACTTATCATCCATCTATCATAAAACCCCTGCCTGGATCGTTTTATCTCTTCTTTCTCAAGCATCTCAAGAGCTCACTGCAGCCTATAAGGAAGGCAAAGAAAATAAGACTCCTGAAATGATCGCATCTTTTCTTCTTGCTGCAATCCGATTACATAAAGCCTCCTCCTATCTCCCTTCAGATTTTGGATTATTTAAAGCCCCAAAAATCGAGCCTCAAGAATCAGCCATTAATGATCTCACCGGCGATCTAGATGCTAAAATAGAGGCCAGACGCTTTAAGATGGTTGATGCAAGCGGAAAAGAGTACGATTTCGGGTCGTATTTTCATGGATTTGGAAAATCGCTTGTTAAAGGTGCAAACATCCATTTTAGAAAAACTGTGCAAGAAAATGGAACTAAACGAACAGAGCTTTATTTCAGAGTCAATCATATTTACCATGAACGTCTCAAACAAATCATGGATGGACTGAAAGAGTTGGATGGTGAAGGCCGAATGGAGTTTGCTCGTTTATTTAAAGCCGGTGGAATAGGGATTGATTACGAAGCAGTCTATGTTCTAGGACAAAAAAATATGGGAAAAGGATCTGCCTATCAGGCTGATTTGGTAGGGCTGGGATCGCTGTGTCTCGGGAACGAGCAAATTTATAATCTCAAAGATCTTGTAAAAGTAACAGTAAATGAGGGGACAACTCTTGAATCTTTCCAGCATTTTCTTTCTATCTTTGGACTGGATGATGCTTTGCAACAATCAACGAAAGACGATCTAGAAAAGATCAAACTCGGAGTCTTATTTAGAACTTTCTTCCCCCAGCAGTCTTACCATCTGGAAAAAGATGGTGCTGTTTTTACCCTCTCATCTGAACAATTAAAGCAAAAAATCATAGAGACAGTTCCACAAATGGATGCACTCTTTAAAAAATATCCACCTGTTCAAAGAGAACTTTTTCCAGGCTATGTAAGATTTGGTGTAGCTGTGGATAGACATCTTGCTAAGCTCGGAGGACGGGCATTGACAACTGTGCTTACTTCATTGAGTCGACCTGGCAATGAAAGTCAAGAGGCAGATCAAGTTGTAAACATATTAAAAAATGGATTGCTCTCACAAGAGTCCCGAGAAAAAAATGGAATTGGCACTAAAGGCTTCAATAACGACCGTCACTATGTATTGGGAGGTGCTCAAAGCGTCTATACTCAGATGATTACCCAAATAGACATCGATGCAAAAAAACGTTTCCGTAATTTTTATTACACTTCTCCTGTCCGGCTTTATATTTCATTAGATGCTCTCAATCAAGGCTGTTATCAAGGCGTTTTAGACCGGTGTGGCATACGAACAGTACAAGAATACATCCATCGACCATCCATATTCGATCTGACTCACACACTTGCTATGAATATGCCTATTTTCCAACGCCAAGGCTACAGAGGTCATGAAATCATGATCCCAGATCGCATTCGTCCGGAGTTTATCAAGGCAATGTCTGTAAAATCGGAAACAATCAAACAACAAATCATTGAAAAAATGCGCGAGGAAAATCTAATAACTGTCGATAGAAAGGGCCAAGAAAAGTTTAATGGAATTCCTATTAACGAATTCATCCATACTGAGCATTACTTGACCCGCCGTCATGTCAAACACTGCTTTCCTCAATCACCTGCAAGAGCTGGATAAGTTCATCGCGGCTTAAGGTTTTGAGCTCGCTTTGATCATCATAGCCAATGACATCTTCAATGAGGGTGAGTTTTTTCTCAATGAGTCTGTGGATGTGTTCTTCAAGAGTGCCTCGTGTGACGAGTTTAAAGACTTGCACGCCGCGGCTCTGCCCCATGCGGTGGACGCGGTCGGTGGCTTGATTTTCTTTAGCGGGATTCCACCATCTATCGTAGTGGATGACAACGGAAGCAGAAATAAGATCGATTCCAACGCCGGCAGCTTGAAGTGAGCCGACAAAAACTTCGCATTTGGGATCATCGCGAAAGCGCATCACTTGTTCTTTTCGATCGCGGGTCGATCCACGAATGGCCGAGTAGCCAATTTTTTCTGACTCAAGATAACTTTCAATGATATCGAGCATTCCTAAATATTGAGAAAAGACGACGAGTTTTTGGCCGCTGGCGCGCGTCTCTTGGAGAAGCTCTGTAAAAAGATCCCATTTACCGGAAGCATGGTGTGTATAATCGGCTGTCTTGTTGAGATAAAGAGCCGGGTGGTCGCAGATTTGCTTGAGCTTTGTTAAAAGCGCAAATACATGCATGTAGGGAATGGGTTTGGAAGAGTCGCTAAGCTCTTTATAAAGATCTTCTCGTGATGCATCAAAGACTTCTTGATAGAGTTTTTTCTGCTCATCGGAAAGGGGTGCATACGAAATGGTTTCGACTTTTTCTGGAAGTTCTAGGAGAACGTCTGATTTTTTTCGGCGCAAGAGAAAAGGTTCGATGAGGCGGGAGAGAAGTTTTTTTCGTTCTTGGTCTTGTTGTTTTTCTATCGGGTTTACAAAGAGCTCTTTGTAAACGGTCTCTGTCGGCATATAGCCGGGAAGCACGACATCGAAAAGGGCTTTGAGTTCAAGAAGATTGTTTTCAATCGGTGTTCCTGTAAGACCGATGCGGGTTTTGGCACTCAGTTTTTTCAAGACTTTGTGGGTTTGTGAAAGATGGTTTTTGGCGGTTTGGATTTCATCGAAAATTGCGATGTTAAATTGATGGTCGGAGAGCGTCTCTTTTTCACTTCGGAGCGTTCCGTAAGAGGTTAGAAGAAGGTCGTAGTTTTCTTTAAAATCTTCAAGCGTCCGTGTGGCTCCATAATAAACCAAAACGCGCAGGCGTGGGAGAAAGCGCTCTAAAAGATCTTGCCAGTGAAAAATGACAGATGTAGGGCAGACAACGAGATATTTCCCTTCTTGATTGACATGCGAGACAGCAGCCAGAAGAGCCATCGCTTGGTGGGTTTTTCCAAGACCCATCTCATCGCACAGAAGTCCTGAGAGCCCATAAGAATGTAAAAACCAGAGCCAGTGAAGACCTGCTTGCTGATAGGGCCTTAGGCGGCTTTGCAGTCCTTCTAGTTTGGGGGCGTCAGGCACTTGCATTTCGTGAAACTGTTTCCAGAGCTGCTTACCTTCATCATCTATGGGCGCTGACATTTGCTCAAAGGCAAATAATCTTATCCACTCTATAGTTGTAAGACGAAGCTGCTCTCCTTTTTTAAGCCATCGTTTTTTAGTAATTCCTCTGAGCCAATTGAATCGAGGTGTTTTGAGAAGGATTAATCCTGCAGGAGAAAAAAGATGTCTTTTGCTGTCATTTAAAGCCTCCCATACATCGATGGTGGCAAGTGTGCCTAGATTCGTGACGTAAGAGAGATCGACAAGCCAGCTTCCATCTTCATCTCGCTGCAGCGATTTCATTTGAAGTTCTAAATGATCAGGCTTTTGAAGCTTTGGATCAATCGAGAGGATAAATGGTTTTAAAGTATCGATTTCATACCCAACAAAGTAGGGTTCTGCAGCTTCATCAATGACAATCGTTCGAAAGTAGGGTGATGGAAGTTTCATCTGTGAAGGAATATCACAGAAACCTTCTCCTTTCACAAATGTAAAATCTTCAAAAAGCTCAACCTGTTTTTCTTCGTATCCAGCTGCATAGGTATATGAAGGGCTCACTGTGATTTTCTGATCCAGATTAAGCACTACTTTTACACCTGAGGACAATAAAGGAGAAGAAGTGGTAAAAAAGCGCGAGACCGACTCTAGCTCATCTCGATGGGCCTTGATAAACGCATTGACCTCAGGACGAGCAATTTTAAGTCCTGGTTTTAAAAACGACCCGGTGCGAGCCCGGTCTTTTGCATAAAACCCCCTACCTCGGACATAAACCCACTCGTGAAAATCAATCATATCTTCAGGGCTTTCGGTAATATCAAGCTGAGCTGTGAATTCAAGGCCTTCTAGGGTGAGCTCATAGCCCAGCCTTGCCTCAATGGAAATGACATGGGTTTCAAAACCTTCGTAAGAGCTCAGCCAATGACGATGTCTTGAAACAAAGTGAGAGACTTCCTCTTTAGGAATAATGGCATGGGTCTCCTCGAATAAAATATCTCCAAGAAGAAAGAAGCCTTTATCTGGAAGAAAAACCCATGATCCAAACTTGGCTGCATTCAGTTTTTGCAAATCTCCTTTTTCAAAAACATAACAGGTCAGGTGAAGGTTGTGTTCATCATCGAAAGATAGGTGGTACCTAGCACTTAGTTTTTCATCGTGGATTTTTGTTCCCTGTAAATGATTTTTGAGAAGAAAATGATGCCTTTGAAGAAACTCTCCTATCTGCGAGGTAGGGATCATTTTTTCTTTTAAAAGCGGATCGATTTGCGAGGGATAAAATCCTTGCCCTGGGACATAAATCCATTCACCGATTTGTTTTCGGTTAAGCGCGATGTCTGTTTCTTCATGCAAGAGAATATCGAGATGGAAAACCTTGCGCAGCACGTCATAAAAAATCCTCTGAATTTGTTTATGGGAAACTTCATGCACAATCAGTGGTGATTTCACTGTCGAAAGCGTGGGGATGATAAGGGGCCAATTGGCTTCTGCAATGTAAAAAGAGATAAATGCATCTTTAAATTGTACTTTAAGACCATGGGGCAATTTTTTATCCCCATCTTCGAATTCAATTTCATAAGTTTTTTGATCTTCTTGCTCTCTGAAACACCATTTGGCAAGATCCGACCAAATAGACAGCTCAAAACTAAGCTCAGGACTGGGCCTTCCTTCTTTCCAGAGCAAAAGCTCTTCGGGTGAGAGATTTGAAAATTTAAGCGATGTTTCTTCTGTTTCAGGCTTTCTTTGGGCGATGATCTCTTTGATCATTTTTTTCCCTTCCGGAGTCCGAGCTTTAAGAGAAAATAAATTCTTCCCGGTGGAGGAAAAAGCTTGATATCCCGCTTCTACTGAACCTTTGAGGCAGCTTTTATCTTCACCATGCCTGCGGGCTGCCATCTGAAAAAGCTCATACCAAAAAGACTCTCTAAAACGAACATGCAGGGGAATTTTGTTTCCATGAGTAATTTTCAGCCAAGCCGCGGCTTGATGAGGGCAACTTAAACCCTCTTCAGCTGCAGGACAAGTACAAAAATGATCTTTCAGCTTTCCTTCATCGGAGATCTGCAAGAAAGGCCAAAATGTTTCTTTGTTAATTCTAATTTCTACTTGATACGTACCACCCGAGAAGAGCAGCTCACCGATTTTCCCCTCTTGGAGGAGCACCTGGCCTTGCTTTAAATCCTCTTCTGAAAAAAAACTTTGCGGCATGTGATTATACCTTTGGGATAAGCATGCCCGACAAGAGGTAAGATTTCAACCCTACTATAGCACCTTTTCAGGAGGCATATGTGGGTAGCCTAAGTCTTGTGCTACATCAGCATTGGTGACGTGGCCTTTATAAAGATTTAAACCCTCCATGAATCCTCTGTCCTTTTTGAGGGCCGTCTTAAGACCTTCACTAGCCAGTTTTAGCGCATATGTCATGGTTGCGTTTGTGAGTGCAATTGTTGAAGTGCGAGCGCAAGCTCCTGGCATATTTGCCACACAATAATGAACAACACCATCTACCACATAGGTAGGATGTGAGTGTGTCGTAGGTTTAGAAGTTTCACAGCAGCCGCCTTGATCGATTGCAACATCAACAATAACCGATCCTTTCATCATCGTCTTAATCATGTCGTGAGTGACGAGTTTGGGAGCAAGTTTACCTGGAACAAGAACCGCCCCAACCACTAAATCAGAAACTTTAGCGCAATCTGCGATGTTAGAAGGAGAAGCAAAGAGGGTTTTTAGGCGTGGACCATATAAAGCATCCAGTTCTCTTAAACGCGCTAGATTATTATCGAGAATCGTCACATCAGCTCCCAGACCCATTGCCATTCGAGCAGATTGTGTCCCTACAACTCCCCCGCCAATGACAGTCACATGAGCAGGAAAGACTCCAGGAACACCGGCAAGAAGAACCCCACGCCCGCCGTTTGCCATTTGCAGCGCTGTAGCCCCTGCTTGAATCGCAATCCTTCCGGCAATCTCACTCATAGGAACAAGCAGCGGCAATCTTCCTGCTTTATCCGTTACAGTCTCATAAGCCACTGCAATGATTTTTCTTTCAAGAAGATTTTTGGCTTGGATAGGATCTGGCGCTAAATGAAAATAACAAAAAAGAATCTGACCTTCATAGAGGAGCGGAAACTCACTCTCTTGAGGCTCTTTAACTTTGATGATCAGTTCAGCTTTGTAAACGTCTTTTGCACTTTTGACAATGCGGCCTCCAGCTTTCTCATAGAGGTTGTCTGTAAATCCAATGGGATCTCCTGCCTTTGTCTCAATGAGAACGTTATGACCTGCTTGGACGAGCGCATGGACCATCTCAGGTGTTGCGCCGACACGAAACTCTTTATCTTTGATTTCTTTTGGGATGCCTATTTCCATTCAGAGTCCTTTTGACTTTAGAGGGGGTTGCAAAACTTGAAGGTGCACGACAAAAGCGCCCTTTTGGGTCATTTTGCCACCCAGCTCCTAAAGCCCTACTCTCCCAGAGTATGTGCTCAGGAGCTAAGGCCGCTTTAGCGCTGGCAAACTGGCCCAAAATCATCGTTTTGTCATGTACCTTAAGTTTCGCAACCCCCTCTTTGAATTAGCACACCCCAAATATCTTTAGAAGACTAAAATTACCTTATAATTTTAAGTCTTTAAACGAAGAAACAACGCCGTTAATAAGGCCAAACTTGAGCGCTTCATCAGCAGTAAACCAATGATCGCGATCGATGGCCTTATCGATCTCTTTAGGATCTTTTCCAGTTGCTTCGACATACACATCAACGATTTGTTTGCGCGTTTTCATAATCTGCTCTGCTTGGATCGAAAGATCTGTCGCTTGTCCTTGGATCACTCCCATGATTCTAGGTTGGTGAATCATGATTCTTGCATTCGGCGTGGCAAAACGCTTCTTAGGAGCTGCGCACAAGCTAAGCAGCGATCCCATAGATGCTGCAAGCCCTGTTACAAGTGTTGTCACCGGTGATGTGATCATTTTTACTTGATCCCAAATTGCAAACCCGGCATCAACAGATCCACCTGGAGAATTGATGACAAACAGAATAGGTTTTCCTGGTTCAGTGATCTCTAAATACCATAGTTTGCGAATGGCGTCTTTTGCGCTATCCATATCCACAACATCGCAAAAGAAAATACGGCGTGCTTTTAAAAGCGCTTCGTCGATTTTTCCTTCGATCAATTTAATTTTTGCTTCTGGAGACTTTTCGTTTTCTTCATCATCCATTCTAAACATATAACCTCTTGTTAAATCGTAATTTCTGGGTAGAGCGGGAATTTTTTGAGAAGCTGTGTCACTTCTTTTCGTATCGCATCTAAAACTGCGGGTGCTATTTCTACTTTTGCTCGACTCATTCCTTTGCTATCTTTAATCGGTTTAGTAGCTTTAAGAAGCTTCACAATCAACGTGCCGATCTGTTTCATTTCGACTTCTTTCATACCAAGCGTTGTAAGAGCAGGTGTTCCAATTCGTATACCCGATGTATACCAGGCACCATTCGTATCAAAAGGAACAGCATTTCGGTTCACGGTCATGAATGCTTCGCGCAGTGCAAGCTCGGCTTGACGGCCTGTCAGCCCAAAGCCTTGCGCAACATTCATCACAAGCAGGTGGTTATCAGTTCCACCAGTTGTAATTGGAATTCCATGTGTCAGTAGTTCTTCTGCTAGTGCTTTTGCATTCGCCACAATTTGGTGAGCATAGATACGAAAATCAGCTGCCCCTGCTTCTTTAAACGCAATTGCCTTAGCAGCGATCACATGCGGCAGCGGGCCGCCGAGCACCAGCGGACATCCTTTATCGATCACCTCGCTATATTCATTCTTGCAAAGAACTAGCCCGCCTCGCGGACCTCTCAATGTTTTATGCGTTGTCGAAGTCACAATATGAGCAAAAGGGATGGGATTGTAATTACCTGTCATGACTTGGCCAGCAACAAGTCCTGCAAAATGAGCCATGTCTACCATGAAGGTAGCATCGACAGAATCTGCGATCTCGCGCATCACTGCAAAATCAATAAACCTCGGATAAGCAGAATAACCTGCAATAAGAATGGCCGGCTTGATACTTTTAACCTGCTCTTGCAAGCTCGTATAATCCAAAAGGCCTGTCTTAGGGTTAACATCATACACAAAGGACTGCATCATTTTGGACGAAATATTATGACGATATCCATGCGTAAGATGCCCGCCTGAATTTAAAGACATCCCCATCACTTTTTGATTCATCATGAGCTGGCGGATTTTCTCATATTCTTCAGGAGTCAGCTCGTCTAAAGATTTTTTACCAAGTCTTTCAATTTCCTTGTTTTGAATCCGGTGGACCAAGATGGACCAAAAGGCGACCATGTTGGCATCGGCTCCGGAATGTGGTTGGACGTAGGCATGCTCGCAATTAAAAACTTTCTTTACCTCTTCGACTGCCAGTGCCTCAACCCGATCAACATTATCGCATCCTGCATAAAACCTATGAAAAGGATACCCTTCAGCATATTTGTCCGTTAAAAGGTTACCCATGGCAAGTTGAACAGGCAGTGAACAAAAATTTTCAGATGCAATCAGCTTTAGGTGAGATCGTTCATCCTTAAGCTCTTGGATAATGGCTTCAGAAATTTCGGGATAAGCTTCGTGTACGGCATCAATAGCAGCTAAATAAGCAACAGAAGCAGATGATCGTTTACCTTCAGTGGTTTTATTAAAATATTTTTGCAAGTATGACATATTTTGCATTCTGTCACAAAATCCTATTTTCTGCACTATGGACTTTGGTTAATATCTTTTTTAAAAGGTGCCTTTTTTTGCCGAATTTAGTATCCTTTATTTTTTTCATAAGGAAAATATGCAAACAGTAAAAGCTACAAAATATCGTTGGATAGTCGCTGCTCTCATCTTTTTTATCACCCTTGTTAACTTTGTCGACAGATCCGCTATCTCATTTGTCATTGATCCTTTAAAGCAAGAGTTCCATTTTACCGATACTCAATTTGGACTGATCCTTTCCGCTTTTGCATTTGGCTATGTCTTATTGACAGCCTTTGGTGGGTGGCTTGTAGATGTTTTTGGCGCTCGCTTTGTATGGCCACTTGCTGCCATTGCTTGGTCTGTTTGCGTAGGACTTCTTGGCTTTGCAACAGGTTTTTGGGGATTTATTGGCCTAAGAGCACTTCTAGGCGTGACTGAAGGCCCTCACTTTCCTGCGATGTCTCGCACGATCAGCGATTGGCTCCCAGAACGAGAGAGGGCAACAGCTCTTTCAATAGGACTTGTCGCGATACCTCTTTCCGCTGTTATCGGCGCACCGATTACCTCTTACTTAGTAGCTGACTTTGGCTGGAGAACCATGTTTTTCTCCATCAGTGCAGTAGGAATTATTTGGGCTTTTTTTTGGTATGCCCTTTTTAGAGATAAGCCTGAACATTCCAAATACGTTAACGCAGAGGAGATGAAGATTATCTCTTCTTCACCAAAAAACAATATTCAAATCGAAAATACAAAGGTCGACTGGCGTTTTATTCTGACTCACCCTGCCCTTATCGCTAACAATATTGCCTATTTCGCCTTCGGTTACATGCTCTTTTTTGCAACTTTATGGCTCCCTGGCTATTTTCTTTCCCAGCACAATCTCAATTTGAAAAGCGTCGGCTGGTACTTAACCATCCCATGGCTTGTTGCAGCAATTTTTTTAAAAGCAGGCGGCTTTTTATCCGATTGGCTCTATCACAAAACCGGGAGCCGAAGACTCGCTAGATCCCACCTCATCTGGGTTAGCCAGCTTCTATCAGCGATCTGCTTTGTATTCTTGAGCTTTACCCACTCTTTGTGGCTATCCATTTTTTTCCTCAGCTTGGGACTCGGTTTCGGCTTTTTAACGCAGCCTGCCTTCTTTAGCGTGAACATTGATGTCGCTAAAGACAGGGCTGCCTCTTCTCAAGGAATTACTTCAAGCTGCCTTTCACTTGCAGGGATTTTAGCCCCTATTTTAACAGGATGGCTCATTGACCTCACAGGCAACTACCAAGGAGCGTTCCTTCTGCTATCAGGCTTAACGGTTGTGGCTGTTGTAACAGTCATTATTTTCCACCACCCAGACCGAGAATGGGTCCGCCAACATAGTTAAATAGGAGGAAAAACCCCATGATGGCTGCAAGAACACCTTCTCATTCAAAACCGATTTCTTGGCCTAATCGGGAAACCCTTATCACATCTACAAAGATAGTTGCCAATTTAGCCTGCTATTTTCTTAAAAGTTCTTTAGCTAAAACCGCCGCCATAAACTTCTCCCTACGTTGCATTAGCGTATACCAAACCCCTAGTTCCAACAGATATTATAGGCTCTCATTAGAAACTGGAGCTTTCCTGGTTCTTCCCTTGCCTTATGGAATTCTATTTTCTATAGGGGTTGATGCAATTTCTGAAGCTGTTAACTTTTACAACCGTCATCGGAAAGGTTCTTCTGCAGGCCGTCCTAAAGGTGCCCCTTCAAGCCGTCCTCTAGTCTCTCCATTAAAGCTATTAGATCCTTCCAAGGTGGAGAACGCCCTCAAAATACTAGGTTTGGAAGCATCAGATCTAGGCCATCAGCTAAAAATGGACGCAAAATATGAGATGATATTGAACAGTCTTGTAGAAAGAAAAAGTCTGGCACACGGAGATTTCAAAATCAGGTTCCAAGAGATGATTGAGAATGTTCAAGCTGCTTATAAAACTCTTACAGCTGTCTCTCCATTAACAGATAGGTTAGATCCCAAAAACACTGAGAATGCTCTTAAAATATTAGGTTTGCAGCCGGAAGATATTAAAAATCCAGGTAAGATAGACTCACAACATCAAATAATCATAGAAGGCCTTATAGTAAAAAGAGCAAGCCAGGCGATGATGGACGATGTCAATACGGCTTACCAGACTCTCACATCTGCTAAAAATGAAAAATAGGCCCTGTGGTCAACACGAAGAAAGTGAACCTCTTCATTAATTCCCATAAATTTTTTTATTACTTTCTTGTTCAGTAGGAATTTGTGCTTGAGAAGAAAATCGGGCACCTATATCCTGAATGGATTGAAGAAAATTCTCCATTAATGGAAGATATTCTTCGGCAATTAAAAGAATTGGCTTGTTACATGCCTGCCTTATCATCCCTGAAGGGATGGGATGCGGCATGGCAATCGTTCAACTATTTGATAGGATTTACCGATGAAAGAAGCTCTCAAGACGATTTTAGATATTCAAGAACTAGATATGAAGATGCTTCGTCTGATGCGCGTCAAAAAAGAGCGTCTTAAAGAAATTGAGCAGATCGAAGCCCTCCGCAAAGAGCTCCATGAGCAGCTGACTGTGAAAGAAACTGAAATTTCAGACATCAATAAACATATAGTCTCTTTTGAACAGAAGATTCAAGAGATTGCCGATAAAATGAAAAAACTAGAAGCTCAGCAAAGTTCTATTAAAAAAGTAGAAGAATTTAATGCTCTGACCCATGAGATGACCGCTTTAGACCGCGAACGCATTGCCACTGAGCAAAAAGTCTCTGACCTCGTAGACAAACGAGTCGCAGAAGAAGAGCTTCTCGGAAAAATTAAAGAAAGTCTTCAAGCCTCTGAAATCAGCAGCTTGTCTTTAGAAAAAGAGATTAAAGACAGCATTGAGCTCATCAATACTGAAGGATCGAGCCTTAAAGCTGAAAGAGAAGAGCTTGCAAAAAGCGCAGAGCAAGAAACACTCCGCATTTATGAAAGGCTTCTTAGAAATAAGAAAGACCGCGTGATCGTACCGATTGAAAATCGTACCTGCAGCGGCTGCCACATTGCACTGACCGCTCAACATGAAAACGTCGTTCGTAAAGGAGACAATCTCGTCTTCTGCGAACACTGCTCTCGCATCCATTACTGGCAGCCTGAAGAAGCCGCTGTTGAAGGCGCAGCTTCTGGTGCAAAACGTCGAAGACGCCGCGTAGCCAGCACATAGTTTGACGGAAAAGTAGGCAATCGCTAGCAGCTTTAAGGTTGCTAGAGGAAAGTCTGGACTTCACAGGAGAAGATACCAGTGAAAGACTGGGGGCCGCAAGGCTACGGAAAGTATCACAGAAAACACTCCGCAACTCCTTTGTTTTAACCTTTGTTTCAACAAGGGGCAGTTGACAGGCTGAAAATGGGGATTTTAGGAATCCTCCACACTGATCGAGAGGTCAGGTGCGATAAACCCTATCTGAAGCAAGAAGTGCTCTCCACTAAAGGTGCTCTCCGCACCGGAGGGTTTGAAATCGCTTGAGGGCTTTGGCGACAAGGCTCCTAGAAGAATGATTGTCCTCGACAGAATCCGGCTTAAACGCTTTTCCGTCTTTTCTTATAAAAAATCAGCCCACCTTCCCGACCTTTGGCACCCAGCGCCATAGGTAAGAAAGATGGGCTTTTTTATGTTCTTCGTTTACTTCTAATTAGAAGTCGAAGCGCAGTTCAGCTGTCACACCTTGTAGGGCAAGATCATCTGAAATGCGATGGTTCGCACTTGAAAGATCAGTCCAAATTAACTGATTCTGACGGAACCAGTATTGGAGCTCATATCCTGCTTTAAGCGTGAAATGGTTTTTGCCTTTATTAAATGGAGTATCCCAAGAAAGGCCCAAGAATCCTTGCAACATAGTTGCAGCAAGATTTCTTGTAAGACCGTTTGTCTTCGTAGAGCCAGTTTGTGCTCCAGCTTGGTTAAACTGTTTTTGTTTAGTTTCAACTTCAAAATGACCGTACATTAAAGCTCCGCTAAAATCTCCGCAGAGAGAGAAGCGATGATCCATTGCTTTTCCTGCACTTCCTAGTACCCACATTGTGTTAATACCTACAGAAGGTCCAACTCCCCAGAAGTCATTTTCAAATTTCTGATGAGAAGCGACAGTTCCCTGCACACCAGCTTGATTTCTAAACTTTGTCTTAATATCTTGATTGATCCAGCCGCCTTTGATGCCCACATGAGGACGAAGAGCTAGATTTTTGCTGACATAGTGCCAACGGCCCAGTTCCCAATCAAACATGGAATAATGAATATCCCAATGGATTGAGCCTGAGTTTGGGAAAATTAAGAAAGTTGAATTGCCGATTTCATTGGATACGGTTGATGTCCCACTATTTCCAGCAGAATTGCTGTTATCAGTAAAGAACCATGTATAGTAAAAGTTTGTATCCCACATATCGTGGTCGATGTTAGCGCCAAGACCTACTCGGAAACCCCAATCCCATTTAAAATCTAGGCTGTGGTTCTTGTTTTTTTGATGTTGATTGACAATATTGCCAACGTTATTTGCCCAATCTGATGATCCCACATCAGCATGCCAATAAAGCGCATCCGCAAACAGATACCAGCCGTTATCGCTCTCTGGACGAGCAGATGTCAGTGTGACCACGTTCATCATTTGGGTTTGATTGCTATTGTTATTGTTCTTCTGTTGCTGTGATCTTCCGTTCATTCTTTGAGCGGCAGCAACTAATTCGTCATCTGCAAATACAGAAGCGGTTAGTGCTAAGACACTAAACAGTACTGTTGTTTTCATTTGTTACTCCTACCTGTTTGTTTAAGGTATATAATTTCCATTTATCAGAGGTTGTTCTTGTCGTAAACACTTTTTTTAATTTTTTTATTAATTTTGAAATAAAATGAGTCAATTTTTGAATAAAAATGAAGCTAGATGTAAAATCTAAATCGATGATTTACAAGTGTATATAAAAATAATGACGAATAATTCTACAGTAAGAAGAAAAAAACAAAAAAAATAAAAAAATGGGTGTGTGCAGCACCTATAATAATGTTATCCATCTATCCCACATACACACACCAGATAAGAATCATCCCCTTAAAAGTCGAAACGAAGCTCCGCAGTTAGACCTTGCAAAGCAAGATCATCGGAATAACGTCCCAGCTGAAGAAAGTTTATATCAAGCGTTTGATTGATGATCTCACCGATAGAGGGAAACTGATTCTGTCTAAACCAATATTGGTATTCATAGCCTAGCTTCAGTGTAAAATGGTTCCGATCTTTGTTAAAGGGCGTATCCCAAGACAGCCCCATCATAGCCTGGAGCATTGAAACAGCTAAGTTTCGGTTTAATTTTTTTATTTTGGATGTAAACCCTGTAAAATTCCGACTGAATTTATTTTCAAAATGTCCATACATTAATGCACCGGCTATATCTCCAAAAAGGGAGAAACGGTGGTCCATTGATTTGCCTGCACTTCCTAAAATCCACATTGTATTAATACCGGCTGATGGACCCACTCCCCAAAAATCGTTCTCAAAATGACCACTGCCAGGACCCGACTGATTGTTGGCAAATACTTGTCCATGAACCTTGCGATCCTGATCAATCCATCCACCTTTAATCCCGATATGAGGACGGACTGTAAGATTTTTGCTCAGATAGTACCACCGCCCAAGCTCCCAGTCGAACATTGAAAAATGAATGGACCAGTGGTGTTTTGCAGAGGTAAATACATTGGTAGCAGGCAGCTGTGTAGAAATGGTCTGTATTGCTGAGGCAGGAGCGGTACTAGACAGTCCAATTGCATTCGAATTCTCTGTATGAAACCATGTATAATAAAAGTTAGTATCCCATAGATCATGGTCGATATCATAGCCAAGACCCACCTTAAAGCCCCAGCTCCATTTAAAATCCAGGTGATGGACTTTTGTGAACCTTGCATCTCCGTTAACGATCGCCAAATTTGCCCAATCTGCATTCCCTACATCTGCATGCCAGTAAAGAGCATCGGCAAACAGATACCAGCCGTTATCACATTCAGGACGAGCAGAAGTCAGGGCAACAATGGCCGGTTGTTGATGCTGAACATTGATATTTTGAGAGGGAGGGGGTAAGTTTTGGTCAGCAAAAACTGCAGAGGAAAAAATCAATGTAGAGAAAAGAATACTCTTGTTCATTTTGCACTCCTATTGGTGTAAAAAATAGAGTACTAATCTACCAAGGGATGTGCGTTATCGTAAACTTCTTTCTTAATTTTTTTTGAAACCTGTGTATAAATCGTTGTTGTTGCAAGAGAGGTGTGACCTAGCAAAGTCTGAATGGTTTTCAAGTCCATCCCATTTTCCAGCCAGTGTGTTGCAATCGTATGACGAATAGTGTGAGGGGTGGCTTTGGCAGCAAGCCCTGAGGTTTTTAAATAATGCTTAAAATTTCGATCGACAGATCGCGTGGAAATCCGCTCTCCCCATTTATTGAGAAAAACGGCAGAGCAGTTTTTTTCGGCTTGATGCTGGTCGCTATCCAGAGATCTCTCTGGATGCGTTAAATAACTTGTGATCCAATTTGCTGCATTTTTCGTAATCGGGATGACCCGTTCTTTTTTTCCTTTACCTTTGACACGGAGCGTAAAGTTGGCCTGATCAAAGTCAGACCGATCTAAACCTACAAGCTCGCTGATTCGAAGGCCTGAACTATAAAAAAGCTCCATGATGACCCGATCTCGAAAGCCCAGATACGAGGCTGTGTCCGGCTGCGTAAAAAGACGATCTATCTCTTCACGCGATAACGGAGAGGGAATTGTTTTATCAAGTTTAGGGGCATCAATCTCATCAAGAGGATTGTGCGTCAAGGCTCCCTCTTTAAGAAGAAACTTGAAAAAAGAACGTAAGGAAGAAAGCCTCCTTAATATAGTCCGTTTAGTGGCTTGTTTTTGATTGAGATGAGCCAGATACTCTCTGACCCTCCACTTATCAACACTTAAAAGCTGAGTCCCTTGCAAAAACCCGGCAAACGACTCAAGATCCATCCTATAATTACGTATAGTATGAGGAGAGGCATTTCGAACTGCTGTTAAATAGGTTAAAAACTTTTCTTTCCATTGCTCCATGGTACCCTCTTTTGATACACTATACCCACTATGATTACTTTAGCAAATGTTTCAAAAAAAGTTGGCAGCCGTCTTTTATTCGACAATGTCAATGTCACCTTTAATGAGGGGCATCGGTATGGATTAACGGGGCCTAACGGCTCTGGAAAATCGACTCTCATGAAAATCATGATGGGTCTTGAAGAAGCTGGCAGCGGCACGATTACTCTTCCTAGAAAGGTCGGTTTCTTAAAACAAAATATCGAAGATTTTAGAGAATTTGGCGTCATTGACGTTGTCATTATGGGTAATAAACGGCTCTATAGCGCTCTCCAAGAGCGCGATCAGCTGTATGAACAAGAGATGACCGATGCCATCGGAATCCGTTTAGGAGAGCTTGAAGAAGTTATCGCTGAAGAAAATGGATACAGTGCAGAGTCAGAAGCAGAAGACCTTTTATCAGGGATGGGAATTGCAGCGGTACATCATAAGAAAAAAATGCACCAAATCCCACTCGACATTCAATTTAGAGTGCTTTTATGCCAAGCGCTCTTTGGAGAACCTGAAGCGCTTCTTCTTGATGAACCTACTAACCACTTAGACTTAAGCTCTATCAGTTGGCTTGAGCAATTCCTGCAAAATTATAAAGGAACTCTCATTGTCATCAGCCATGACCGCTACTTCCTCAATACTGTGACGACTGATATCGCCGATATCGATTATGATACTGTCATTATTTATCCTGGCAACTACGATCAGATGATCGTTGCCAAAACGTCTCTTCGTGAAAGAACTGAGCAAGAGAACAAGTCCAAAGAAAAGAAAATCTCCCAGCTTCAAGAGTTTGTATCACGCTTTGGCGCAGGGACACGGGCAAGCCAAGTTAAATCCCGTATCCGTGAAATCAATCGGCTTCAGCCTACAGAGTTAAAAAAGTCAAATATCCAACGCCCTTATATTCGATTTTATCCTCCGGAAAAACCCTCCGGAGAAATCGTTTTAAAGGCCGAGCATATTTCTAAGGCCTTTGACGGCAACCCCGTCATTTCTGATTTCTCATTTGAGATTCTTCGGGGCGATAAGATTGGTGTGATTGGAAATAACGGCCGGGGAAAAACAACCCTTTTAAAGATGATAGCGGGAGTTCTATCTCAAGATAAAGGTAAAATTGAGCTCGGCCATCAAGTTCAATTGGGCTATTTCCCTCAAAACCACTCCGAAATCATTGATAAAAGAGGATCCCTTACCCTCTTTGATTGGCTCAAAAGCAAAAAAGATGGAGTTTATGATCAAGACGTCCGCAGCGTTCTTGGCAAAATGCTTTTTGCTGGCGATGACGCCTTCAAGCCGGTGGCCCACCTCTCCGGAGGAGAAACAGCCCGCCTGATTATGGGCGGCATGATGCTTTTAAATTTCAACTTTCTTGTCATGGATGAACCGAACAACCACCTAGATTTGGAAGCAGTTGCTGCGCTTGGTTGGGCTCTACAAGATTATAAAGGCACGGTGATTATGGCAGCTCATGACCGGGAACTTCTCGATGAAGTTGCCACTAAAATCATCGCTTTTGAAGAGGACGGAATTCATTTCTTTAACGGACCACTGGAAGAATACTTGGCTAAATGATATCGTATGAGCCAAGGGTGTGGAGAACGAAGCCCTTTGAAGTAGGATAGGTTTATGTCATCTGTAGAATTACGAGAGGCCCTTGAGTCTTATACAAAACTACTGGCTCACCCAGATTCTGCCACCCCTAGTGAGCTCGAGACCTTGGCTAAAAAAACAATTGAGCTCAGCAAACTAGCGCATTCTGTCATGCAAGCGGCATCCCCTGCTCTTCGTTCGACAGCCGGTGACCTTGAACATCTATTAAAATCTCCTCTTTCAACTCCTAATAACACCGTATCATTGCTAAAAGCTTCAGAAGATTACCTTGCCAATCCCACCAATACAGAACTAAAAGAGCTCGTCCAAGAGCTGGGTCATAATAGTTTAGCGCTGGGACTCATGCGTAAGGAACTCACTATTCTATCAGGAGAAATCCGCGCTCTGTGATCTAAAACCCAAGAAAGAAGGGAAGTGTTATGTTTAATCGAATCCGATCCACAGTTGAAGAGCCAGCAAGCAAAAGATTAAAATTAGGTTCGGAAGAAGAAACACCCCTTCAATGGGAAGGGTACAAACTTAAGCGATCAACGAAGTATTACATTGAAAAAATGAAGATTACAAACAGCCCTGTAAGTCCCAATTCAATCTTAAAATCGTAGCACTCCCTAAAGTTTCACTTCTTACAAAGCGTTAGAAATCGCAGCGCACTTGAAGATTCGCTCCTTGCAGAGTCAGATCTCCTTTTTGATCTGTCATAGCATCCGTTGTGCTAGCCCCACCATTTGAAGCCGGAATCTGAGTGAACTTTTTGATTCTATTTTGCGAGAACCATTCACTCCATTCATATCCTGCCGTGATTGCAAGCCGGTATTTGTTTTTAAAGAAAAATCGCTCCCATTGAAAGCCTAAAAGGGCTTCCACATTAAATGATCCCGTCGTAATGTGCTCTCTAACAGAAAGTGGAACAACTTGAGTCACAACATTTGAGTTAATTGGAATAAATGCATTATATCTTTCTTTAATTCTAAAATCGCCATATAGAAGAGAGCCGCCTATATTTCCCACAAGAGATAAAGACGAATTCATATACCACTGAAGACCAGAGCCAATATGTGCACCTACTCCCCAAAATTGATTTTTTGCATGAAACGATGTAGCTGATTCAAGCGGCTGCAAGGTGGCGTAATTTGCATGATAATCTTGATGAATTGTAGCGCCACGCAACCCGACAAAAGGGTGCACTGAAACTGTACGTGCGATGAAATAATTGCGACCAAGATCTAGATCATAAGTGTTATAAATTAATTTCCACTTTGCACGAGCATGTGTTGTCACATTTCCCAACAAAGTCGATCCCCACCAAGGTAAAACCGTTCCATTTTTAGAACCATTTTGGTCTGTACTAAAACGGGTCCAAAGTGCACTTATATCCCAAAAATCTTGCGATCCAAATGTATACCCCATTCCTACACGGAAGGCTGGATTCCATCTTACTTTTGGAGAGACAACACGCGTTGAAATCTTTGGATCAGCCGCATTAATTGTTTCAGAAAGTCCATACTCAAGTCCTTCTTCATTTGCTCGCCAATAAAGAAAATCGGCTCTTACAAACAATCCGCCATCATAAAGACTGGGACCGCTTTTTCCTTGCCATTGATGGTGGACATTTTGTTCGCCGACATCTTGAGTTGTGGGCTTTTGAGATTTTGACCCTTGCATGCCTGCAAAAGCGCTAAATGGCGCTTTATCTTTGGCATTTTCACAACCTGCTGTGAAAAGCATTAAACCCGCGAGTGATATTGCGACTTGTTCTTTCATATCTCTCCTGTATTAGATCCTTAAAATCCATCCTTATCAAACAGGAGAAATAATTAAAATAAAATTTTTACTTTACAGATTTTTTGGGAAAATTAATCACCTTCAAATCATCTGCCACGATCGTGTTTGGGAAAATAGAACGGGCTTCTTTTTCAAAACCATCCAGCTCTTGATATCTTGCAGAAAAATGAGTAAGCACAAGGAGCTTAACATCTGATTTCTTAGCAATCGCCGCTGCCTGCTCTGCAGTCATATGCAAATATTCTTTTGCAAGATGAGCATGCTCTTTCAGATAGGTGCTTTCACATAAAAGAATCGTCGCATCTTTTGCAGCAGCTATAGCTCCAGGACACGGAAGTGTATCAATGACAATAGAAAAGATATCTCCTTTTTGGAAATAACTGACATCATCCAAGAGTACTTTTTTTCCAGCCACAGAAATAGAGCCTTGTGCTTCAAGCTGTCTTACAAGCGGTCCTACAACTCCTGCTAATTTTAGTTTTTCTTTTTCAAAACGTCTGACATCTTTTTCAATGATGCGATAGGCAAAATTCTCAACCCCATGATCAAGAGCATAAGCTTCAATGCGAAAGGTATCATCTTCTTCAACAACACCCGGTTTTTGGATGGGGTGTTTAATCACATTCACGTTGTCATGGTACATCGTCCCATAACGGAGTCTATCGAAATAAGCTTCTCCACTTGCTGGATAATAACAATGTATGGGATGTGTCACTTTATCCAAATTTAGGCGCATGAGCATCGACCCGAGTCCCAAACAATGATCTCCATGAAAGTGGCTGATAAAGATGCGGTTCACACAAGTAGGCGCTATATTTGCAAAAATAAACTGCCTCTGCGTTCCTTCTCCAGGATCAAAAAGGAAACCCTCCTCATTCCATCTAACTAAATAAGCGCCGTGGTTGCGCCGGCGTGTGGGCTGCTGACTAGAACATCCTAATATGACTAAATCTCGAACTGTCATTATGGACTCCGCTCAAAAAGTGATAGACGACCTAAAGCTGCTCCAAATAGTCCTCCGATCACATGCGCAGTATTGGCGATATTGGCAAATTCTGCTTTCAAATGAAAAAATTCTAGTGTCATCGAAATGACTTCTAAAGCGAGCATTGCTAGCACAAAAACTGTGATGAAAACAATCACAGGACGTTGAAGTGGATACCCTTCCCAAGGAGCTTTTTTTTGCCTCATCCAAATAAAACCAACCATTCCTACAACAATCCCTGAATATCCTAGAAAATTAGGTCCGCTCACAAGATATTCGGCAACATTGCTCATCACCCCTAATAATAGAGAGAGGAAAAGATAACGGAATTTACCCAGCCTCTCTTCTATCTGTCTTCCTAAGATGAAAAGCCAAGCCATATTGAAAAGAATATGGAGCAGATTGCCGTGCAGGAGGACTGGGCTGATGAGCCGCCAAACCTCTCCTTGTCTGATTTTGCCAAAGAGAGTTCCCTTTGGAAGTTTTTCTAAAAGCGACCAGTCTCTAGAAACAATCATTTCTGAAACCCCTTCCCATTTCGGAGCATCTTGCAAATTCTTGAACTTGGCTTGAAGAGTTGGGGAGAGCTCTTTAAAATCTTCAGTGGTTTTGACATTATTATCACTCAAAAAATCACTTATCTGCACAAGATAGGTGGGATAGTCAAACATCAGCGTCTGCGCTAGAGGAATCAGTTCGTATTCAAGGGCGATTTCCCCTTTTTCATTCTTCAAAAGCTTCACCTGCATCATCGTCCATATAAAAAGAAATCCGCAAGCAACAATAATTAAATTCGTCAGTGAAAAAGACGATCTAAGGCGTGGGGGTTCCATACGGATTTTCCAATGAGCAGGAGGTTTTGTTTCTCGACTTTTTTCTGGTTCAATACGGTTGGAAGAAGGATTTTGAAGCCATTCTTTGTGTAACTCTAGAGCTTTATCAATATCGTCTTCTTCAACAACCCAAACACGATAAGTAGGCGGCACCGTCGAATCATAGACGCTTTTGATCCCATGGTTTTGCAAAAAACCTTGAAGCCCAAAAGCCTCTTTCTCTGTTTGAAATTCGGCGATTAATCGCATGTTTCTTTGATCTTCTTTATTAAGTTCGAAGTGGAAAGCCCTGGCAGTAAAGAAACAATATGAATTTTTCCACCGTGGCTTTTCACAACTTCAGCTTCTACACATTCAGCGCCATATTCAGCACCATTGACGTGAACGTGAGGCCGTATTTTCTCTAAGATAGCACGCGGGTCGGTTTCATCAAAGCACGTAACGAAACTGACAAATCCAAGTGCTGCCATCATGCGGGCTCTAAATGGAAGAGAAACAATCGGTCTTTTAGGACTTTTATATTTTTGTATAGAGCTGTCTGTATTGAGCGCCACGATAAGCACATCGCCTTGGAGAGAAGCCTCATAAATAATGTGAAGATGTCCAGCATGAAGAAGATCGAACGAACCATTTAGCGTCGCGATCTTTTTTCCTTCTTTTTTCAATGCTTCTACTTTAGAAACTAGATCTGCAGGCTCAATCCATTTTTCGGCAAAATATTCTTCAAAGCTGCCTTTACCGCTTGTGGGGGAACGCGACACGGAAAACCTCATCATAATGATCCACAAAATGGACCTTTAATCCCTTTTTAATATATGCGGGAAGTTCATCAAAATCACGCTTATTTTCTTTGGGGAAAATGAGAGTTTTCACACCTGAGCGGCGTGCAGCAATCAATTTTTCTTTCACTCCACCAATCGGAAGTACTTTCCCGGTTAATGTCAACTCGCCAGTCATTCCTAAATCCTGCAGAACCGGTTGGTTTCTTAAAAGTGAAATAAGCGAAGTGAGCATCGTCACACCAGCTGAAGGTCCATCTTTAGGAGTGGCGCCTTCAGGGATATGAATGTGGACCAGTTTTTTTTCAAAGAAAGGCATCCCAGGTGCATAGTCAGTATAAGCGCTCTGCAAATAACTCCAGGCAATTTGACACGATTCTTTCATGACATCGCCAGCTTGGCCCGTCAATTTCATCTCCGTTTTTTCTGCTGGGAAATCAATGGCTTCAACATATAGTGTTGCGCCACCCATGGAAGTCCAGGCAAGCCCCATGCAAACACCCACAGGAGTCTTGGGATAGAAGCGATCACTTGTAAAGATCGGCTTTCCTAAATATTTCTCCAAATTCTTTTCTGAAATGTGGTGCACAAGTTCTTTTTTCTTTTTCTTCGACTTAGACTCTTCTACTTTCACAATTTGAACAGCTACTTTGCGCAAAACTTTCTTGATAGAATTTTCAAAAGTCCGAACGCCGGCTTCCCGCGCATATCCGTTGATCATTTGTTTCAAAGCACCGACAGAAAAGTCGACATCTTGAGCTTTAAGCCCCATCGATTTTCGGTTACGCGGAATCAGAAACTCCTCTGCAATTTTAACCTTCTCTTGCATGATGTACCCTGAAAGACGCAAAATATCCATGCGATCTTTCAAAGGCTCTGGGATCGTGTCTAAGACGTTAGCAGTAACGATAAATAAGATATGAGAAAGATCACAGCGCACATCAAGATAGTGGTCTAAAAAATCTTTGTTTTGTTCCGGATCGAGCACCTCTAAAAGAGCCGATGCAGGATCGCCTTGATAACTGCTTCCAAGCTTATCTACTTCATCCAGCATGATGACAGGATTCATTGTTTGGGTGAATTTAAGCGCCTGTATTAGCTTCCCTGGCATCGAACCAATGTATGTTCTTCGATGTCCTTTGATTTCAGCTTCATCTCTCATGCCGCCGACAGAAAACCTGTAAAACTGACGATTAAGCGCTCTGGCAATGCTTTTTCCAATGCTTGTCTTACCCACACCTGGCGGTCCAACTAAACAAATAATGCTGCCCTTAACGCCACCAGAGAGTTTACCAACGCTGATAAATTCCAAAATACGTTCTTTGATATCTTCAAGCCCATAATGATCTTCTTCTAAAATCTTCTTAGCTTTCTTCAGATCATGCGTCTCATTAGTGGTAATTCCCCAAGGAACAATGGTCAGCCAATCAAGATAGTTGCGGCAGACTGCGTATTCAGCCGATTGAACTTCCAGCACGGAGAGTTTATCCATCTCTTCTTTGATGACTGTCATGACATCTTCGGGCACTTTCCGTTTTTTAAGCCGCGCTTCAAATTTTTCAAGATCTAAAGAGCGGTCCTCTTTTTCTATTCCAAGCTCTTTCTTAATCGTTTTAAGCTGCTCTCTTAAGAAAAAATCACGCTGCGATTTTGTAATTGTTTGTTCCATTTTTTGCGTGATGGAACTCTGAAGCTTGCTTAAATCAAGTTCTTTTTTAAGAAGCACGAGTGCTTTATCAATCCGTTCATTGAGATCAAATGTTTCTAAAACATCTTGAAGCTCTTCACGACCTGCAGTTGTCAGCGCTACTGCAAAATCTGCTAGCTTTCCAGGTTCTGTAAAGTCAGAATGCGATAAAAAGATTTGAAGCTCCTCTTTGAAAAGAGGATTGAGTTTTAGCAGCTCTTTAATGGTTGTAATAATACTAATTGAATACGCTTTGAGCTCTTTGGTCAGCTTTCTAGATTCATCTTCATGGTATTTGACTTCTGCACGGAGATATTTCGACTTGACCGGTTTTTTGATCGAAATTCTCTTTTCCATGTTCAAGACGACCTGAGCTCCTCCCTGCTCCATAGGAATAATGCGCAAAATACGCGCTAAGACACCCACTTTATAAAGGTCTTTGAACTCAACTTTATAGACGTTCACATCTTCCTGCTTGGTCAGGAAAAGTCCCATACATTTATGCTCGGTTTTTGCCACCATTTTTAACACTTCATAAAAAGGGCCAGGTTCAATAACAACTGGCGCCGCCATGCCAGGGAAAAACGGCCTGCGGGTTAAAGGGACAATAAAAACTTGATCGGGTCCTGGTGAAAAATTCTCTAATTCTTGTTTAGATTGAAGAGATTCTTTAACAGCCTCTGTAATGGCTTCTTCTTCCTCGTCAGCGATTTCGTTTTTTTGATTCATAAACCTCATTTTTTATTACATTTACAGGGTTTAAGGGCTCATGTCAACCCGGCCAAGCATCATAAATTATCATTACTGCTCAAATATCGCAATCCAAGGTATACTAGGAGCCATGACAGCCCTCATTATTGATACATCAGGACCCGAAGGCATTATCGTCTATGCTAAAGATGGTAAAATCATCCAATCTGCAACCCTTCCTCAGGGGCCAGATCTATCGAAAAATTTATTTCCACTAATCGCCACATTTAACAATTTAAAATTTGAATTTATCGCTGTAGGCCAAGGCCCTGGAACGTTTACCGGAACACGCGTCGGAGCAATGACGGCTCAAGCCCTTGCTTTCGGGTGGGAGATCCCCCTGATTGGTTTTTCATCTTCTCTACTGCCTAACCTCCCCCAAATCGCGCTTGAAACCTACCAAAGCTTCCTTTCAAATGCTCCTTCCAAGCAGATTGAACTTGTCTATATTTCTCCTTCGACATAACATATTCTGTATTCTTAAATAGAAGAGGAGTATTGTTTTATCATGACTAGTGTGAAAGTGCGTCCTGGAGAGCCCATTGACAAAGCGCTGAGAGCTCTAAAGAAAAAAGTTGATAAAGAAGGCGTTTTGAAAGCTGCAAAAGCGCACAGATTTTATGATAAACCTTCTGTGAAAAGCCGCGCGAAAGCAAAAGCTGCTCTCAAATATAAAAAACTCAAATCATTTAGTAAATTTTAGCACTCCAATCTTTGGTTTGCTAAAAAAAGAGACTGCCTGGTAAACTTAGGTCCACTATGTCTGACTATTACAATCTATTAGGTGTTTCACGCTCTGCTTCGCAAGATGAAATCAAAAAAGCGTATCGCAAAAGCGCCCTCAAATACCATCCCGACAAAAACCCTGGTGATGCGGCTGCTGAAAAAAAGTTCAAAGAAATCTCCGAAGCTTATGAAGTCTTAAGCGACGATAAGAAAAAACAGATCTATGACCAATATGGTCCCGACGCTCTTCGAGGCGGAATGGGTGGTGGCCCAGGAGGCATGGGTGGAATGGGCGGATTCTCATCAGCAGATGAAGCTCTTCGTACATTCATGAACGCTTTTGGAGGCGGCGGCGGAGGCGGCAGCATTTTCGACTCCTTCTTTGGCGACTCTGGCGAAGCCAGCGCAGTCCAGCAAGGCGCAAGCAAAAAAATGAACCTGACAATCAGCTTTGAAGAAGCGATTGCCGGTATAGAAAAAGAAGCTTCCATTACCAACTATGCCATGTGCGAAAAGTGTGATGGATCAGGAGCTGCATCACCCTCTGCGCTTAAAAAATGCAACCGCTGCAATGGCACTGGCGTCACACACCAAAGCCGCGGATTCTTTAGCATGTCATCAACATGCAGCTCATGCGGAGGCCACGGAAAAACCATTTCTGATCCTTGCAAAACCTGTCATGGGGAAGGCCGCGTTAAGAAAAAACAATCGATCACCATTAAAGTCCCTGCTGGCATCGATAACGGCATGCGTCTGAGAATTGCAGGCCAAGGCGATGCAGGCCCTGCAGGAGGCCCGCCAGGCGATTTATACGTTTATATTAATGTTGAGCCCCATCCAGTCTTTCATCGGGATGGCGACGATGTGATTATTGAGCTTCCTGTTTCATTTACGGAAGCGGCTCTTGGAACAAAAAAAGAGATCCCCTCTCCTCACAGCGGCTCTTTCTCTATAGATATTCCAGAAGGAACTCAACCGGATAAAGTGCTCCGCGTACGCGGCAGGGGCGCTCCTAACGTTCACGGTCAAGGAGATGGCGACCTCCTCATTAAAATCTCCCTTGAAACACCTGTTCGTCTCTCAGATAAGCAAAAACAACTTCTCAAATCTTTTGCCGAACTTGAGACCGATGTAAACTCCCCTCGAAAAAAGAACTTTTTCGACAAAGTGAAGTCTTTCTTTAAGAATTAACAAATATTGATCTGTTTAGAACGGATTTCTAACCTTAAATAAACGACTGATTTATTCCTTAAAAAAATTGTTTTGAAAAAAATCAAATCCTCATAAAATCTTTTTTGCAAAACAACAAAACAGAGGAGGAAAATTATGTCTGTTAAATGGCATGAAAATACACGTACTATTGGTGAATATACCCTTTGGTTTCGTGAGGTTGGAGATACTTATAAAGGAGAACTATTTTATAAAGATTCCGATCAAAAAGTGAGAAGTTGGAAGCTAGAAACGCTAAACACAACACAAGAAGATCTTGATGCGAACAAATTAAAGAAAGCTGTAACAGTCGTTAACGAATACCTTTCAGAACTGAATACTTCGAGTGAAAAAGTAGCTACCCCTATTCATTCAAGACAAACCAAGGCTGCGAGTTCTTCTTCAAAATCTAATAGTAGTGAAGAACCTACTGAGAAAACAAAAAAAATAGTGAAGGAACATCTTCCTAAAGATAGTCCTTCTAGCAGCAGAGAAACGACTCCTAGCAAGGCTACACCGACCAAAAAACTAATAAACTCTCCAAAGCATGATAGTGATTCTTCAAAGTCTAGTGAAGATAAATCTGATGATCCATCTCTTGAAGTGCTTGTTAAACCGATGCAACAAGCAAAGCTTTCTTCATCTTCAAGTACAGATTCTGACGATTCATTAGAAGAAGTACCTAACAGAGTTCGGTTTGCAAGAGATACAAAAGTTCATCCTATACACACAACCGTTTCAATTGCTGAAAATCAGAACATTAAAGGCGGAGAGCTGATAAGAATTGTCCATAACAAAGTACGTCAAGCTTATAACGGCATACTCGCTCAAGCGCGCCAGCAATTGAGAGGCCAACCTGGCGGAGAAATACATATTACAAACGGATGGAATGATTGGCTAGTTTCATTAGGTGGTTGGAAAGGCTATATGCCTTCGCAGGAAATAAAATATCTTTTTAATGATTTTGAGAATGACGGTTCTTTCTTTTCCACTGCAAAAGTATATGACAATCCTCATATCTTTAGAATAGTCAACGGACGTATTCATATACCAAATAATTTATCAATTCTTAATTACAATATATCTCAAATTCATCGTAAAACAGATTTAGCTTATAACCATGTAGGTGACACTTTATCTTATTTTATTCCAGCACTTGCAAAGCGTAATATAACAGACTCTGACTTAGCAGTTATTCAATTAAGGGCACTAATTGGTGTTAGGCAATATCCTGAGAAATGGAACGGTATTAAGCCTGAATTTAAAACTCAACTCTTACATTTTCTCGACTACGTAAATTGTTTGATGTTCGGCATAGAAGCTTCAGGTTTAAATGCTGCACTCATTATTAATCTGATGACTTTAGATTTGATTGTAGGAGGTCGCCTTAATTATGCCGATATGTGCAAACAAAATAAATTTGGAGGATTTTACACCTACTCGATATTTTCTCAAGTAAAGGGAGATAGTCAAGGAACCTACGCAAGTAGAGAAACAATCATATCTCAGAACAAATCTTCTATGAAAGAATTTCGAGTAGCAAATACTCCATCTCCTGTAGCTTCCAAAGAAGCGATTGTAATCAAAGAATGGTTAAAGTTTAAAAATGTACCAGAAGAAGATATGGAGCGTGAAGATGCGCTGCAAAGAATTGGAGAGCTGATCGACGAACTTGTCGCTCATTATACCGCTCCTCATGTGTGAATGAACTCTTACTCTGTAGTATAAAGCTTAGTAGAGTAAATACTTCTTGCGTTTCTCTAAGAAAGCTTTTCTTTCGTCGAGATCGATGGAGGCCATTTTCCAACCGGGATATTTTTCGGTTGTGAGAAGGTCTAGAACAAGCGGTGTTCCGTTGACATGAGAAAACGTTACTTTTTTTGTAGCAGGTGTACTTTTAAGGCGCTGGACTACTTCATGAGGATAAAGAGATTTTAAAACACCCATGATTAAATAACCTGCGGTCACGGGCCGAAAAAGCGTGACGTCTGTGACAACGAGGCGCACTCCATGACACTCTTTGTGTTTGTAGGGGCCGAAAAATGGTTTAAAATGAAAGGGCAGAAACTTAACACCGGGAAGCTTTTGATTGGTGAGTGCTGCTGCAAATTTATCGGCATCGATCCAAGGCGTGCCGATGATTTTAAATGGAAGTGTATACCCTACGCCAATATTCACAAGCTCTAGCTCTCCTAAAACTCCTGTGACGGGATAATAAATCGGGGTATCGTCTTCTGGAATTTGAGGGCTTGTAGGAGTCCACATGAGTCCCGTATCTAAAAATCTCATTTCCCGTTTCCATCCCTTCATTGGAATCACTTTGAGTTTGCACTCGACATGGTATTCTCGATTAAAAAAGAGAGCGAGCTCTCCAATGGTCATTCCATGACAGTAAGGAACGTTGATGTAGCCAAGAAATGATTTTTCTTTTTCTTGAAGCATGGGACCATCGACAATGACGCCGCCCATAGGATTGGGACGATCCAGTACGATGACTTCGATTTTACGTTTGGACGCCTCTTCCATCATGTAAAAAAGGGTGGTTGTGTAGGTATAGCAGCGGCTTCCGACATCTTGAATGTCGTAAATAATAACATCGATTCCTTTTAACATTTCCTCTGTTGGACGTCTGTGATTTCCATGAAGGCTATAGCAGGGAATCTTTCCCATTTTAGTATCGCCTACTTTTTCTCCTGCAAATGAAACCCCTTGCAGGCCGTGTTCAGGAAAAAAAAGAGCAACCACTTGATACGGCCCTTGCTTTTCTATCAGCTGCTCGAGCGTCGATCGCAGTGTACTATCAAGTCCTGTTTGGTTGGTCAAAAGTGCAACTCTTTTTCCAGTGAGGCTGGCTAGATTGACATCTTCAAATAAACAGTCAGAGCCCAGTTTAACTTTGGGGACAGCAAAAATGGAACTTGCAGCAAGAAAAAAAACAAAGAGCAGCTTCATGTTAACTCTCCAAGAATCGGTTAAGTCGATGGTACATGAGATTATCCACAAACTCTTGAGAAAAGGAAGAATAAAGAATTTTTCGAAGTTGTGGATAGCAGGCAGAGGTGGAAAATCCTTCGAAAAAATAAGGCTTTAAGTGAGCTTTTGCAGCTTCGACGTCTATTTCTCCAAAAAAATCGGCTCCAAGACAAAGATGATTTTCAATACCAAGTTTTTGAGCATGCTTAATATGCACTGTGAGATCTTCAATAGAATTTCCAATGAAATGACGAACAAGGTTAAGACCGATCAAGCCCTCTTTTTGTGCGATGCTGGTAGCTAAATCATCAGGAAGGTTACGGGGGTGACTGCAGATGGCGCGAAAATTACTATGGCTTGCAATCGGAATGATATCGAGCCCATCGATTTCTTTTAAAATAGCGCGGCCGAGTTGATCGGATGCATGGCTGAGATCTACGGCGATTTTTTTGCCGCTCATCCACTTGAGAAGTTTTTTGCCATCTTCTTTGAGTCCTATTTGCGTCTGGGCGCCTCCGCCAAATCGATTCTCTTCATTCCAGGTGAGGCTAATATATTTGATGGGGTGTTTACTCCACCAAGAGTGAAGCCTTTCAAGTCCTGCTTCAATGGGTTCTTTTTCGGTGCAAAAACAGGAAGCATTTTCAATTGCTAGTTTGCACTTAAGCTTCGGTCCAATGAAATGGGGAAGGTTTTCAAAGATTTCAAATTGTTTTGACCCTTGCCAAACTGAAGCTGCCCCTGTAACGGTATAGAGAGGAAATGTCTGAACGACAACTCCTCCTTCTTGCAGCAGAATAGATGAAGCTTGCGACTCAGGATCCTTGACTGTCCGCTTGGGGTCATTCGATAAGTACCACAAAAGATCGCAGTGAAAATCGGCAACTTTCATTCTAAGATCAAGAATGATGGGGTCAGAATTTTAGTTCAATGGATATTCGTTTTTTGATATGTGAAAATCATGATTCAATTAATTATTCTTTTTGGAATTGTCAGTTTTTTTGCGGACATTGCTTATGAAGGCGCGCGAAGCATCATGGGTCCTTTTTTTGCTATTTTGGGAGCCTCAGGCGCTGTCGTAGGCACCTTTGCAGGGCTCGCTGAATTTGCAGGATATGGAATTCGTATTCTTTCTGGAATTGCGGCCGATCGAACAAAAAATTATTGGTTCTTAACAGCGCTTGGTTATGCATGCAATCTCGTTGTCATTCCTCTTTTTGCACTCGCTGGAAGCTGGCAGATAGCGGCTACTTTACTTGTTTTAGAGCGAGCTGGAAAAGCGCTTAGAACCCCTTCGCGTGATGCGATGCTCTCCTATGCCTGTAAGCAAACGGGAAGAGGATGGGGTTTTGGTTTGCATGAAGCGTTTGATCGTTTTGGAGGACTGCTGGGTCCTTTCATCATGTTTGGAATTTTATCGACTGGTCCTCACTTTAAATTGGGCTTTGCCATCTTAGCGCTTCCTGCATTTGCTGCGCTTGCGACCCTTTACATCACTTACAAAAAATTTCCTCATCCGGAAGTTGCAGAACCTTCTAAAGAGCCTTTTTCTTTTAGGAATTTTTCTAGGCCCTTTTGGGTTTTTCTAGCTGGAGCAGGTTTTGTGGGAGCAGGCACGCTAGACTTTGCTCTTGTTTCTTATCATATCCAAAAAAGCGGGATTGCTACGACTTCTCATATTCCCCTTTACTACATGGGAGCCATCGCGATCTCGGCCATTTTTGCCCTCATTGGAGGAAAGTGGTTTGATTATGCACCTAAAATCTCTCTTTACTTTGGCATTGTCTTAGGAAGCATTAGTTCAGTGCTTCTTTTTTTAGGCATGCACGTAGAATTATGGATTGGAATTGGGTTCTGGGGTATTAGCATGGCAACACAAACTGCACTTTTTAGAAGCGTGCTTGCCCATTTAATTCCTCCTCAGCAAAGAAGTACAGGATATGGAATTTTTGGTGTTATCTATGGAGCGGCTTGGTTTTTAGGAAGCGCTCTTCTTGGACTGCTCTATGACGTCTCTATTGCCTTTAGCGCTCTTACAAGCCTTACCCTTCAACTTTTTTCCATTCCTTTCATACGAAAGGTGTCGATTAGAAGTCGAGATTCCATCTGACAGTGAGCCCTTGAATACCGATCACAGAATTGCTCATATTGGTTTGTTTAGCTTGGGTTGGAGCGGCTGTCGTTGTGCGGTAGACTTCATGCAGGTTTGTCCAAAAGCTAAGCTCATATCCAATAAATAGTTCTGTCCGATAGCTGGTAAAGGCCATCTGCCATGAAGGGCCTGCTAAAACTTGGAAATACGGAACAAGTCTTGTATCGTGATAGTGGACATTTCTAAGAGGGAGTGCTGTGTTGAATTGCCCGCCGTTACTATCTGTCGATTTTTGTTTGCTGACGTTATGATAATTTCCAGCATAGATTGCTGCGCTAAGGGCTCCTGTAAAGAAAAACCCTCCTTTTCCTAAAAACCAATCCAGAATATAGCCAGCCTTTATGCCAGCTCCGGTAAATCTCCAGTGATTATGCAGGTGGCTTTTTTGGTTTGCCGTATCGCGATAGTCGATTTCCCAATTCTGCCGGTTCCACACAACAGTCGGGCCTCCATACACTCTCATGCGTAGATGTGGATTTGGATGAAATCTTCTTGATGCCAAAAGCTCAAGTATGTTGAGATTCAATTCTACTGAGCTGGAGGCTTTTGCCAGCGGGCTGAGTTCATCTGCACCAAACCCGGGCTGCGGCCATGTGCCATTTAAAAATCGATTGGCAGAATCAGGTGCGTGCGTGTGATCGTGGCCCGTTCCTCTAAAATACGTATATTGAAGATAGGCATCCCAGTAGTGAGGCGCGTTAAAATAGCCGACATTCATTCTGAAGCCCGGGCTCCAATCAAAATCAATGACCTTGTATTTGCCAACGCCTTCAGTGCTAGATCCCCAAGCGGGACTTTTCATGCGAAGTGCATAATCCATTGCGCTTTCACTGACAGTCCAGTAAAGAAATTCCAAATTAATGAATTCGACTTTCTTATTTTTTCTGAATAGGTCGGTATCGTAACTTACCTTTTTGGGCTTAGCAGGCTCTTTGGCAGCGCCATACACACTTGCAGACAAACAAATGAGACCTAGTAAAATTTTTTTCATAAATCCTCTTATACCCGTTCATATGTGAGAACCTATTTTCCAATCAAATTATTTCCCAAATTGATATCATTTGGAAGCTATGAAAAAACTTCTCTTCTTTCTTTTGTTATTGATCTCTCTCCATGCTCAAACGGCAGTGCCTGTTGTTATTATTGGAGGCGGCATCGCGGGGATGACCGCTGCATTACAAATCTCGCAAGCAGGTCTTACGCCGCTTCTTATTATGGGTCCAAGTCCTGGAGGCATTATCACTGTGTCTCATGATGTAGAAAACTGGCCCGGAGAACTCTCGATTACCGGAGCTGATTTAGCTGATAAGCTTCAAAAGCAACTTGAGGAAAGAGGCATTCAGCTTATTGAAGGGGTTGTAAAGTCTGTTGATTTTTCGCGCCGTCCCTTCACGTTCCAAGTCATCCATCCTATTTCTCAAGAAACAACAACAATCCAAGCAGATTCTTGCATCATCACGATGGGAGCTACACCTAACTTACTGCAAATTCCAGGTGAAAAACCGCTGCTTTATCATAAAATTTTCACCTGCGCGCCTTGCGATGGACTTCGCTTTAAAGATCAAAATGTCGCTGTGATCGGAGGTGGAGAAAGCTCTCTGATTGAAGCGCATTATCTCTCTGGTATTGCAAAACATGTAACGATCATTGTCCGAGGAAAAGAATTTAAAACAATTCAGCCTGCACTCAAAGAAAAAGTCCTTTCCAAACCCAATGTCACTGTCATATTTCAAACAACAGTGAAGGAGTTTAAGGATGATCCTCAAGGTATTGAGCTTAAGCTAAGCACACAAAAATCTCTTCTTGTTCAAGGAGCGTTTCTGGCAATTGGCTCCCATCCCAACACCGATATTTTAAAAGAGGCTCTTAAACTCGACTCCTCTGGATATATTGTTCTTGATAAAGGTCAAAGCACTTCTGTCCCAGGTGTTTTTGCAGCGGGCGATGTCTGCGATCCCACGTATAAACAAGCGATCACAGCATCAGGCGATGCAACAAAAGCTGCGCTAGATGCTATCCATTATCTTTCCATGACCTCCTCTCCAGTTTCAAAAACGGCTCCTGCATCTTCTTCCATCATTGAAATTAGTGATCTTCCTACCCTACAATCAACCATCAAGTCTTCAGATAAACCTCTCGTCGTCTATTTTTCTTCTCCTGGCTGCATGCCCTGCAGATCGTTTAAGCCACTTTATGAAAAATGGTCGGCGGAATATTCCGATGTTGCAAAATTTCTGAAAATTAATGCAGAAACATGTCCAGCCTGCTTTCTGGCCTATAAAATTCAGGGGATCCCCGCTGTTTTAATTATCACTCCAGATGGAGAAATTCAACAGCAGGCTGTCGGAACAGAAAACATGGTCGACATCTTAAAATATTTAGAACGTGAACGTGAGGCTGCCGGTAAGAGCTGACGCCTGAAGGTTGTGAGGGCTGTACTCTCCGATATATGTGATCTCGGCTAAAAAACGGGTCGTGAAAAAAGCTGTTAAGGAACCGCCCCAAAAAAAGAAGTTTCTATCCTGAGCTTTTGTAGCGATTTTCATATGAAATTTATCTTGACGAAAGAAAGTATGAACTTCTTTAGAAGTATCCAAACATTCATGTTCCCATCTGGCCTGTAGTTCGGGAAGAAAGTTCATCTTCCGGATACAGAAACTCCTGCCAAGGCGCAGCCCGACCATGGTATGGAGTGAATCAAGGGTGTGGCCGCGTACATGCATTGTAAAAGCAGAAGCTCCTGATTCACGATAGCGATGTACATCATTGTGAAAATAGAGTAGTCCAGCAAGCGGCGTGACAACAAAACGGCCTGCTTTTACATAATATCCCATGATCGACTCAAAGGAAGATTGATGTCCTTTGGGATGGGCTGTAGTCTTTTGATCAAAGGTAGCGATGTTCCTGTGAGTGTCATAAAAATTCCAAGCATAACCACCAATAAGATCGGTAAAAAAACGATCGAAGAGCATTGTGGCATATAATGCAGCAAGCCCGCTTTTAAGCTCCGTTCCTCCCATAGAGTGACTAAAAGATGTTTTTCCTTGTAGATATCCGCCGGCAGCTCCTAGAAACAGATGGGGATTTACTCGAGCATCTGCCATGAGGATCGTTGCATTGGCGCGCGATTTAGAACTCATGAGTTCTCTGTGAGCAAAATAATTGGTTCGCATGTAGCTATCGGCAAGTGTGATGTTGATTTTCTTTTGAAAAACCTCAAAATTCTCAGGGCACTCGCAATTTCTCCAGCAGGCTCCGCGGTAGGAGGACTGACGCTCTGTAAGGGCAGCGATTTGTCTCATGGCACTGGCTGTAGCTAAAGAGGTAAGGCTTTTCATGCTAACCGGTAGCGTCTTAGCCTGGAATGCATTCCGAATTTGCGGGGGAAAAAGCTCCGGAGGAATTTTGAAAACAAAGACCGTCCCGAACCCATGAGAGCCGCCTGACTGTGTCATGCCATAAAGAGTCAGGCCATCACTGCTCACGATGAGATCATCAATGGGATTGATTCCTTCTTCGTCTTTGAAAGAAGTCACAATCCCATATCCTGTTCCATTAGGCATGATCTGAAAAATCGTCCCATTGCCGGAAGAACCTCCATGCGAGCCGCCGTTTCTCGTCATCCCATAAAGAATATTAAGGGGAGACAAAACAAGAGATCCAAATGGTTGCAAGCCATCATTAGAAACGCCTTGTCCAAAAGTATGGAGGAGTTGATAGCCGCTTCCCGATTGATCCAAGCTGAATATCACTCCGTTGTTATTCAGTCCTCCATTCGTCGTCAGTCCATAAAGAGTTGATCCGATGAGAAGCAGGCTTCCATGGTCGGTCGTTGCTCCATCGCCTGGGATACTGCCGAACTCATGCAGCACGGTATAAGTTGGTGTCGGAGCCACTCCCTGAAAATTGGTTAAGGAAAAAATCACCCCGTTTCCGAACGTGCCTCCATCTTTTGTCATTCCCACAAGTGCGGTGGTGTTGCTATTTAAAGAGAGATGACCATGGGCATCGGAGCCTGTCGGTGTTGCAAACGAGTAGACAACCTGGAACTGACTGCCATCTGGCTGCATCGAATAAACAGTTCCCTGATTGTTGGCTCCTCCTGCAGCCGTTAGCCCATAGAAAAAAGAGTTGAATGGGATCGCGTTGCTGTGGGGTGAAGCTCCATCTGCTGGCGAACCTACAAATTGATGAAGCACTTGATAATTAGAACCATTAGGAGCAATGGAAAATATTGTTCCGTTATCATTTGTTCCACCTTCTAAAGCTGTCCCAATTAGGTTAGCTCCCTGGAAAAACATCTTATCGTGGTGAGGCTGTTTACCGACCCCGTTATTAGCTCCAGTCGGAAATGTAAAGAGGACGGTGTAATCGGTGCCTTCTTTTTTGACGCTGAATATCACTCCTTCATTGTTTGAGCCGCCGATGGCCGTCCGTCCATAAAGAACGCCATTCATCTCAATTAGAGTCCCCTTTGGATCATTTCCATCGGTGCCATCAAAATTGTGAAGAACAGTCACATTGTCTCCATGGACCGTCCAGAAAGACAAGGAAGTGAAGAAAAGAAATACACCTTTGCGCATAAGCAAGAAATATCTCTTCATATTTTAATTGAAAAGAACAAAAGGCTCAGCAGATTAATGACTTGCCAAGAATCTTTCTAGCTCTCCTTTTTGAGCAAGTCCTTCGATTGGGGGAAAAATTGGCTTAGGCAGTGCGCTCACAGGAAACCAATCCCATTTTTCACACTTTTCAGGCTCTAAGACTGCAGGTTCTCCAACGAAATCTGTCACATAGGCAAAAAGTGTGATGTAGTGTTTTTCTTCAGGAAAAACAGTGTTTTCCCAACCGCCTAAGGTACATGTTTGTGCTTTGATTCCTGTTTCTTCTTCAAGCTCTCTGATCGCACACGCTTCAACGGTTTCTCCAAATTCTAAATGTCCTCCAGGAGGCGCCCATTGTCCTGATCCATGCGCATTTTTCCGTTTTCCCATCAAAATTTTTCCATCGCGAATGACAATGACTCCCACTCCGACTCTTGGCACTTTCATGCAAACCTCTTTTCTTTTCTGTGGCAATAAGGCTCTTGTCCGTTTTTGCCATAATAATCTTGATGATATTCTTCAGCGGGATAGAAGTGAGTTGCAGCCTCAACTTCTGTGGTCACTTGAAGACCACGGCGTTTTAAAATATCAATCAGCTCAAGGGTATCTTGTTTTTGCTTTTCAGTGAGATAGAAAACCTTGGATTGGTATTGAGGTCCAATATCCGGGCCTTGCCGATTGTGCTGAGTCGGATCATGAATCTCAAAAAACTCTTTTGCAACTGTTTTGTAATCGGTCTTTCTGGGATCGAAAATAACTTCAATTGCTTCCACATGGCCGGTCTTTCCTGTAGACACTTCTTCATAAGTAGGATCCACCACGTTCCCGCCGGTGTAGCCTACAGCTGTTGAAATGACTCCCGGCAGATTTTTCAAGTAATACTCGACACCCCAAAAGCATCCGCCTGCAAAAATGGCCCTCTCATATCCTTGCTCTGTCATCACAGGGATAAATGCCAGAGAAAGTGAGTTCACGCAGTGGCGTGTGTTTTTAGATGTGATGCGCTCACCAATAAACACATGCCCTAGGTGTGCGCCGCATCTGTGGCAGCGGATTTCTGTGCGCTCTCCATCAAGATCAGGTCTTCGATCGACGGCATCTTGAATTTCTTCATCAAAGCTGGGCCATCCGCAATGAGAATCAAACTTTCCTGATGATAAATACAAAGGCGCATCGCATCTTTTACAGACATACACACCCTCTTCAGAATGATGATTGTATTCTCCAGAGCCAGGATACTCTGTTCCCGCCCCTACAATGATGTTCTCTTCTTCAAGCGTGAGAAAATGGTGTCTTTTCATGGTTGATAAATTTTTAAAACAGCTTGAGCTTCTTCGAGTACAGAGTCAAGCTTTGCTTTGACTTCATTAGCCTCATCTGAATCCATCTTTTCTAAAGCTTGATAGTTGCGGTACGCTGACATCAGTTGTCCCACCATGACAAAATACTCGCCTTGATACTCAAGAGCTTCTTCATGCTGCGGATTATACTTGATCGCTTTTGCGTAGGCATCACCTGCTTTATCCAGATAACCTTTTGCAGTCATCCGGTAGCAATAACCCATATTGTTCCACGCATCAGCGTCATTTTTTTGTTCTGAAATCGCAGCCTGATAAAGCTCGATGGCTGCTGCATACTCTTTATTTTTTTGTGCTTTAAGAGCTTCCGTAAAATATTGATGATGCTTAGAAGGCGGCTCATCGGGGGGCGGCGCAGGCGAAGAAGCAGAACAAAGTATCAAAGCAAATAGGACCATTCTTTTTTTCATAAAAACCTCGTTTCTTTCCTTTGTATCTTAATGCCAAGCTTTGTTCAACTTATCTATTAACATTTCAACCTTGGTGATTTCTTCTTCCAAAGAAAGCATGGATGAATCTAAACAGGCATCAAAAGAGTCAGGAGCGATTCGGCTGAGTGCAGAATGAGTCATGATCACATACTGTCTTGCTTGCTCTGCGCGCTTTTCACTGCGCTGCCTAAAGGCCGCTCTCTTCTCATCACGCTGAATTAAAACCTCCAAAGGAGGCAGGACTAAGAAATAGTACTCACCCTCTTTTTTTTCTCTCCAAGGGAGCTGAGCATCGACGATAAATTGATCTTTAATGGTTTGGATTTTCTGATCTAGTAAAGCGTTTGCTTCCATCTCACTATGACAGCCTGCTTCAATCAGATCATCGCGATCGATGCGTGTCCAATTAGGCCCCCATTTTTTTTCAAGCGCCTTAGCAAGTGTCGATTTTCCGCCGCAGGAAGGCCCAAAAATAAATATCCGTGTCATAATAGTATTTTAACTCTCATTTATTTTAATTGGTTTTACGAGTAATAAGATGAAGATATGCTCTCCTTTTATGAAAAACAGCTGGAATTTATACGCTATCTTCATCAATTTAGTACACCCTGGCTTGATGATATCTTCAAATTCTTAAATTATTTTGACCGCCCTGAATTTCTCTTTATTCTCCTCCCTACTGTTTGGATTGGATACCATTGGAAAACAGGTCTCCGGCTTTTCTATATTTTAATGCTCAGCGCAGTTGTAAATATTTTCTTAAAGCAATGGATTATGGAGCCGCGTCCTTTCCATTTGGATCCGACTCTAGGACTCATTCAAGTAGAAGGGTTCGGCATGCCCAGTGGTGCAGCACAAACAGTTATTCTACTCTCAGGAATTTTACTCAACTCTGTCAGGAAAAGATGGGCGTGGATCCTGTGTATTAACTATGTCTTTTGGATCTCATTATCGCGCGTCTATTTAGGTGTTCATTTGCCCTCAGACATTCTGGGCGGATGGATCATTGGGCTGCTCTTATGGCTACTTTATACCTATGGAAGACCTCTTTTTGAAAAAAAGTTGGAAAAGTTGAATCTTCTCAAACGGTTTCTTCTGTCCCAACTTATTCCCCTCGGTGTATGGATTCTTGTACCTCATTCTACGCGTCTCATTATTTTGACTTTAGCTGTTGGAGTGGGAATTTGCCTGTCCACTTATTTTAAGATCCTTCTTAGCCTCCCCAAAAATAGAAAAACATTTCTATTCCGCTCTTTTGTGGGAGTATTAGGAACGTTCTTGTTTGCATTTATCTCTCAAAACCTCTGGCAGCCTGTCTTAATTGGATTATGGCTGAGCTTTGGAGCAAACCTGGTTTTTTATCGAAACAGCTGAAGCGTTCGGCATAATTTCAACTGTACGATTATTTCGTACAGTTCAGTCTCTAAAAATGCACTTCGTTCTTTAACTCTGCCCCCTCTTTAAACGATTTGATATTCTCTAGAGTAGTACGGGCGATATTTTCTAGCGCCTCTTTAGTAAAAAATGCCTGATGCGATGTCATTAAAACAGTAGGCATCGAAAGAAGTGTCTTTAAAAGTTCATCAGAAATTCCTTCTGATGAAAAATCTTCATAAAAAAGTGCGCTTTCATTTTCATAAACATCAAGGCCTGCAGCACTCACCTTTTTTTCTTGAAGAGCTTCTATTAAAGCTTTTGTGTCTATCAGACCGCCTCTTCCCGTGTTGATGAGCATAACCCCTTTTTTCATTTGAGCAATTGTTGCTCGATTGATCAAATGGAAGTTATCAGGAGTTTGTGCGCAGTGTAGAGTGATGATATCGCTTTCTTTATAAAGTTTCGGTAGATCGGCATATTCACAACCTGCTTTCTCTACTTGAGACTTATCAATATCATAACCTAAAACCCTCATGCCGAACCCTTGCAGTATTTTTATCACAGCTGATCCAATTTGCCCGCAGCCGATAACGCCTGCTGTTTTTCCATGCATGTCAAATCCCATGAGCCCTGTAATCGTGAAATTGTTTTCCTTCACTCGCTTATCGGCAAGATGGTATTTGCGATTAAGGCATAACATAAGTCCCACTGCATGCTCGGCAACTGCGTAAGGAGAGTAGCGCGGCACTCGTACAACTTTAATCTTATGATGAGCAGCTTTCAGATCGACATGATTGTATCCTGTCGAGCGAAGAGCGATTAGCTGAATGCCTTGTTCACACAAGTTATCAATGACATCTTTTGTAATTTGATCGTTGACAAAAGCGCAGACGACATCATGCCCTTTTGCTAAGGAGGCTGTCTTTTCATTTAAGTGGGTTTCAAGATAAGTGATTGGATAGCCGAACGAGGTATTGGCTGCGTTAAAAAACTCTTTGTCGTACGGCTTTGCATAATAGAATGCTATTTTCATGTATCCCTTCCTAATTGAAGGAATACAACATTATCTCAATGTTTCAAAGATGCATCATGGAAGTGACGATGGATACGTCGGCTTGCAGTATGTCTCTTTGATTTTGAGCAATGTCAAAAGCGAAAGAATCAAATAAGCAGGAAGCGTTAGAAAAGCTGACTTGTAAGCAGCGACTGAAAAGACCCTTGCCCCTTCAACTAGCCTTCCATCCCACAAAATATCGAGAAATTTTCCAGTCAATGGATCTGAAAAAGCGCCTAGCAGTGCATTAAATGCATTCATAAAGCCGACAGCTGTTGCAGCAAGAATTGGAACATTAATTTCTCGGATCATTGTAAAACAAAGTAGAAAGCTGCTAATCGAAAATCCGAAAATAAAAAGTAAAAAGCTTAAGGAGTAAAGAGAAACACCCGGAGCATACACAACAGCTGTTATGGATAAAGCTGCAATCAGCGTTCCCCAAACCATCACAACACGCCTGCGTCCCAGCCAATCAGAAAACAACCCAAATACAGGAGCTCCAACTGCAAAACCGATGAAAATGAGAGAGACCATTTGAGCAGCCATGTTCTGTTCCATCTGATAGCTTTCAGCGATAAAAGAAACTCCCCAGAGCCCGCCGAAGACCATCACAGGAGCAAATGCAAAACCGCTATAGATCGAAAGCCACCATGATTGGGAGCTTTTAAAAACTCTTTTAATACTATCTAAAAGGGAGATCTTATCAGAAGCAATATGCTTTTCTCGTGCATGATCGGGTGATTTATCTCGGACAATAAGCCAGAAAAGAGCTGCTAACACAAGCCCTCCAAACCCAATCACTTCAATTGCCTGGCGCCACTCCATCTTCTGTATAAATGCAGCTAAAGGGGCCTGCCCTCCGACAGCACCTAGCATGGCCATCGTCATCATGAGACCTGCCATAAAAGCAAAGTGTTTATACGGAAACCAGTTAGCAATCAGTTTTAAGCAATTGACAGCTGCAAAAGCTGCGCCGGCGCCAGTTATAAAACGACCGATAGAGGCAACAAAGACCGAACTTGCCCCTGCAAAAATAAGGCTCCCTAGCGCACACAGTACAATGGCCAAAGTGGTGGTTTTTCTAGGTCCGAATTTATCCAGCAAGAGACCTGCAGGGATTTGTAGAAAAAGATATGCGTAGAAATAACTTGCAGCTAAATTTCCAAGCTCAACTCCACCAATTTCAAAAGTTTTCATGAGCGTTGCAGTCATCACGCTTGGAGAGACTTCTATAGCGTACTTGTAGAACATGAAAAGAGCGCTTAAAAGCCAAATAATCCAAGCCCGTATGGGGTAAGCTAATTTTTCATGCGAAACTTTTTTTGTCATCTTTACACCGTGGCAAAAGTTATACCAGCTATTCTATTTTTTTTCTCCACTGAAAGATACAGGGCTGTAAAAAGAATATTTGACTTTTGTCATAAGACCGATGCCAAAATTGTAAGACACATCTTGGAAAGGATTTCAAAACCATTTTGTCAGCTCCGACAAAATGATCGAAAACATTCCTGCTGCAGAGCCTATAAAAAATGTTAAGAAGCGTCTCAAGGCTTCAAAGCCTCTTCTAACCCTTGAGCCCAAAGACGCCGTTGGATTGACTTTTCCTGAGAGCACGGAAAAATAATCAGTCTTCCTGATCACTAGTAATCAAGGCCTTGAAACTCAATACATTCGCTGATGAAATTCAAAAAAAGTTTATTCATAAATTGTGCTTTGGGGGTGCTTTTTTTCGCTATATTTTGATATAATTTCTGTCGAAAAAGGAGCTGTATGAGTACGACTTTAAACCTTGATGATTTGCCCGTTTTAGAGGGATCAACACCCGAGATTCAAAGAATTTATTTGATTCGGCATGGACAGAGTGTTTTGAACCTTCCAGATGCAGATGGCGTACGAAGGGCACAAGGAGCAAGCCTGCATGTTGAACTCACTCCCTTAGGCGCTGCACAAGCTCAAAAGTTGCAAGATAAACTCATTCCACGCATTCAGCACCTGGATTTGCAGCTTATTTCTTCCAATGCAAAAAGGGCCCTACAGACAATAGAAGTTTTTTCAAAGCATTTTAAACAAAATGTCGACATCTACCCGGGCCTGCGTGAATTAGGATCAGGAGAGTGGGAAGGGCAGCGCAAAGAGGCAGCTTACAACACGGCATATAAAATCTGGCATAGTTTGTCCCCGAGAGACAAGTTCAATGCACCTAAAATGCCTGGAGGAGAAAGCCCTCTTCAGGTTGTTAAACGTGCGATCTGTGATTTAGATAAAGCCATTCAATCGGCTGCTGGAAAAACCATTCTTGGAGTCGGTCATGACATGACCTCCAATGCACTTTATAACTATCTCAACAACAAAATCGAGAACCTTTCCACTGAGCCTGGGCAAGAAATGCCTCACATCAACATTGGAAACTGCGATATCATTTTGATTGAAGTGACAAGAGGAGAATCGGTTGAAAAAGGAAGGATAGCAGCTCTTATTAAGACAGGCGTTTCTTAATAGAGAATTCTATCCATTTTCTAGCTTCTACAATTCCAAACGATGCAAAAAATACCAGCAAAGGGTATTTCCAATGTTCAAAAGAGAGTGGAGTGACATGAAACAGGGTTGGAACAAGATAAATCGCAAAACACTGCAGCAAAACACCTGCGCAAACCGCCCAAAAGATGAGGGGATTGGCTTCAAAACTTCGACTGATATTTCTTAAAAAAGGCTCATTTTCTTTCTGCGCCTGGATCCCGTTGGCCCATTGAGCCATTACCACCGACGTAAAAATAATGGTGGAAACCGTCGGAAGTGCGTATTTCCCTAATAGATAGTAATATAAAAAGAAGCAAATCAACCCTAATGTTCCCCCAAAAACTAGAATACGAATTACTTGACTCAAATCAAAAAACTGTTTTGCAGGGCTGCGCGGTTTTCGGTTCATCACATCTCCTTCTGCTTTGGAAAAAGCAAAAGTTTTGTCCTGAACGCCATCCGTCACAATATTAATCCATAGAATTTGGATCGCAGTCAAAGGAAGTGGAAGCGACATCGTTATAGCTAGAGATATTAAACAAATTTCTTGCAATGAAGTTGAAGTCAGATAATAAATCACCTTCCGTATATTATCTGCAATCACTCTAGCATTTCGAATAGCATCAACAATAATCCCTAAATTGTTGTCGGTAATAATCATTTTTGATGCGCTTTTTGCAGCCTCTGTGCCTCCTCCCATACCGATTCCTATGTCTCCCAACTTAAGAGCTGGAACATCATTCACACCGTCGCCCGTTACAGCTACGATTTCTCCACATTCTTGAAGAAGCTTCACTATGCGGTATTTATGTTCTGGGAGGGATCGCGCAAAAACCGTCACCTGCTTAATCTGTTTTAAAAGATCTTCATCAGATAGATTTTCAATTTCCTTGCCTGTTAAGACCGGGCTTGATTCTGTCCAAATCCCTACTTCATGGGCAATCATTTTTGCAGTCAAAGGATGGTCGCCAGTGATCATCAAAACACGAATCCCTGCTTTTTGAGCAAAAGCGACAGCCTCTTTCACTCCTTGCTTTGGAGGATCAAAAAAACCAATGAGGCCTACGATTTGGATTTTCCAGTCTCGAGGATCTTGACTTTTCCAATCCCCAACACCAAAGGCTAAAACTCTGAGTCCCTGTTGAACATAGGATTGAAAAACGGCGTCCATCTCTTTCAATACATCTTTATTTTCGACTCTTTCAGACAGCGCTTCATAGGCACCTTTAATTAGAAGCTCCTCTTTTCCATCAATCTGATTCACCGTTGCCATCAACATCAGCCTGGTATCGAAAGAATACGCCCATTTTCGTGGAAACTGGTTTCTTACTTGCTCATAATCATCAACCCAATCGGATAAAGCTACATCGAGCGGATCCCCTACGCCGCCAATAGAATCGTTGCACAAAGCAGCAACATGCCTCAGTTTTTTTTCATCTTTTGAAAAAACCTCTTTAACAATCAACTTGCCTTCAGTAATCGTTCCCGTCTTGTCAGATGCAACAACAGTTGCGCTCCCTAACGTTTCTACTGAAGGAAGGTGCCTAATTAAAGCCTTTTTCTTACTTAAAGAAACAGCTCCTATAACCATCACAAGAGTCACCACAATAGGCAATCCTTCAGGAACTGCAGAGACTAAACTTGCCAGCAAGATATAAGCCAGGTCTAAAAGACCTCTCCCCTGCAGATGCCCGATGAGTCCCAGAAATGAGAACAGAATAATTAATAGAGCAACATATCTTTTCGCAAAAAAGTTAAGCGCTTTAGTAAGCGGCGTTTCAGGAGATGCTTCTTGCGCTTTGCTTGCGATCGTTGCCAGATATGTTCTTGGTCCTGTTAAAGCAACAATGCCCCGTCCCATTCCTCTTACAACCGTTGTTCCAGTAAGCAGTATATTAGTCAGCTCATAGGGCATAGCCTTCTCTGGAAGCACTCCAGCATGGTCTTTGCTCACAGGAAGCGACTCGCCCGTAAGAGTTGACTCATCCACCATTAAACCAGCGCTGTCTATGAGCCTAATATCGGCAGTAACGACTTCTCCTTCATGTAAAAGCACATAGTCACCAGGGACAAGCTCGGAAGATTGGATCAAACATAAAGCACCATTTCGGATAACCTTATTGCGGCTTTCTGTCAGTTTTTTGAGTGCAGCTATAGCCGTTTCCGACTTCAATTCTTGCCAGAATCCTATCATGCCATTGATGAGAATAATGATGTTGATAACTGCAAAATCTGCCCACTGGCCAATTGCAAGGCTAAGAATCGAGGCAGCAATAAGAATGTAAACAAGAATGCTGTTGAACTGCCGGACGAGTATCCTAAGCTTGCTTACTTTCTCTTCTTCAATAACGTTACGTCCATACAACCCCTCTCGCTTTCTGACTTCATCCAGACTCAAGCCTTCCTTTGAAGTTTTAAGCTCTTTGAAAACCTGCTCTATTGATAAATTATGAAATGAATCCAATAGCACCCTCTAAAACCTCCTTATCAGACTCCTGACCAAATTTAAAGAAAAAGCGTGTCTGAAAAGAAATCTAATGAAATAGAGAAGTGAAGATGTCGGGATAGATTCTAACCGGACTCAACATCTAAAATGCATTTAATAACTATCTCAATAACAAGACCAAAAACCTATTGAGCGAGCCCGGTAAAGAATTGCCCTACATCGATATTGCTAAGTGCGATATCATTCTGATTGAAGTGAGAGCAGGACAATCTGTTGATAAGAGAATTGTAACAGCGCTCATCAAAACGAGAGTTTAGGCTTTCAAAAAGGCTTAGAAAAACAACAAGGAAAAATGCAATGGTTCGAACTATACGAATAGGAGTTTTAAGTCTCTGTATATTGGCTCTACAAAGTTGCATGACAAGTTCGGTATTAAGAACAGCTAGAGTCCTCGAAAAAGACCAGTTTGAAATTTCAGGAGGTCTTGCGCAAAGTGCATTAGGGCATGTCTCAGAGGTGCTTATCGCTGCTTATGGCATCAGCAATCGTTTTGAAATTGGGGGGCGCTTAGAAGACGGGTATATCGCGCTGATTCCCAGGCTGCAATTATTAAAATCGAATCATCATTGGATAGACTGCCTTGCTTTTTTCGAAATCGGCTATGGCGATGGCGTTGATCTGTTAGTAGGCCCTGGAATTATGTTTGGAAGGCGCTTCAAAAATTTTAGTCCCTACATCGCCTACAAATACATCCATTTTGAAAAGAATCATTATTTTAGAAGCTCATTCCGAAATGCCCATTTTATAAAATTAGGAGCTCGGTATTATTTTCCATCTCATAAAGACAAGGAAGAAACTACCCCTTCAAAATCAGCCTGGTTTATTGGTCTAGAATGTGGACCCACCATGTATCCTCACCATGGAGCTATTTTTGAAGGAGCAGCCAATGTGGGATACAATTTTTAAGAGTTGTTCAATTTAGGACGGATTGAACAAAGATATCGTTCCATTTTAAAGATGGAAGTTCAATCAATGTATTCAAGCAGTTTTTCGACCTGCTCAGCTGTAGGCAGCTGATTTTGCAGCTCTTCAGGTAGCTGCTGGACAATCTTGTAGGAAGCAATATTGATAGGTTTATTACTGTCTTTGAGCGCATATTCAACGATCATTCTGTTTTTCTCTCTGCACAAAATAATCCCAATCGATGGATTTTCATCTGCACGTCGCACCTTATCATTGAGCACTGCCAGATAAAATTGCATCTTGCCCACATATTCTGGAATAAAGGCCCCTTTTTTCAGTTCGATCACAACTAAGGCTTTAAGTTTGCGGTGATACAGAAGGATATCAATGATAAATTCTTGTCCGCCAACCTCCAAACGATACTGAGATCCTACAAAAGTATAGGCATTTCCAACTTCTCGCAGAAAAGATTCAATGTTTTTTCCAATGGCTCGCTCCAGCTCCCTCTCGCTGTATTCATCTTCAAGTTCGAGAAAGTCAAATACATATTCATCCTTAACAGAAACCCTAGCTTCTTGACTTAATGCTGCAGAAAGGCTCGCCTCAAAATTCTCCTGGCTTGCCATCATTTTTTCAAACGTCTTACTTTCGATATGGTTTAAAAGAGTACGATAGCTCCAGCCATTTCGCTTAGACATTCGAATGTAAAATTCTCTTTCTAAGGGATCTTTGCATCTCTCTAAGATATAAACATGATGAGTCCAGCTAATTTCTGCCAGCAATGCTGTCAGTTTTTCTTTTTTGCAGTAAGAAAGATAGAAGTCTTTCATCCTCCATAGGTTACGAGAAGAAAAACCCTTGATACCAGGAAATCTATTTTTTAAATCTTGCGCTAGTCGTTCAACAATAGACGAGCCCCATTCAGATTGACTCTGTTTGTCATGGATGATTTGCCCAATTTCTCTATAGACCGATACCAACTCGAAATGGACAGCCTTTATTGCTCTTGCTTGAGCATCTTTGACTTTATTTACAATCGCTTCAAGAATCGGTTTGTAATCTTCTGGTATCACCTTAAGGATTGACTCTGTTTCTAAACTTCTTATTTTTTCAGCCATTGAGCAAGCCTCCTCTCAGTTAATAAACTCTTCTTCTAAATAAAAGCTTATTTATTTGCGCCGAAGGATAAAATTTAATTTCAAAAAAAATCAAATTAAATTTCGAATATACTTATATTTCTGGTGTTCCAAAGAAAAGAAGGAATGATTCCTGCATATAAAACCTGATTACAAACAGGTTTTCGTTAAGACAGGGACGCATTCTTTCTTAAAATACGAGGGCGGTAGAGAAGGGGGAAACAGCGTTTCTTGAACTTGATTAAAGTCAGAACAAACAACGCCTGATTCTTTGAGAAACCCCAAAACGGTGTTATACGTCGTGTATGTCCAATTCGACCAATGATCCTGTTCATCAAGTGCTAGAAGAGTTTGATCAGATTTTATAACATGAAGGTCTCTTGTCAAATTTCCTTTCTTTTTATAGTCCATGATTTGATCAATCTCGGACGTGATAAATAAAATCCTTCCGCTAATTGCTCTGATTTTATTGACTCCATCACAATCAAAAGACTCTTTTAAAACATCCTGTACAATAGAAGACTGCGAACAAATGGTAAAAGATCGTGCGAGCTTATAAACATCACCATGCCCCCTATCGATAATGAGATGCATTTTTGGGTCTTTTTGATCGGCAACCGCACTGATACCCGGATCGGTGGAGGCACAATACGTTTTAACTGCAATCTCTTGATGAGGATTCTTTTCTCTCAAACTTCTCAGAAGACAAGACAGCTCTTTTGAATAAGAAACCGCTCCTAACTTTGTTGGATTCCAAAGAAGTATATCAGCCCCATTTTCATAAAAAGGCTCCCAATGGGAAGGATGATGATCTTGATATGTCGTATTTAAACAGAGTACGAGTACATTGCCTGTGGTGTTTTGAGCAGTCAAATAAATCGCATCTATTTGGGTTTCCCCATCGTTTTTACAGACGAACTCTTGTCCTTGATAACTTGTTAAAAGCCACGTGCGTCTTTGTGAAGCAATTGCAGGGTCTAATTTTTTATAGCCCACATAAAATGAACGCATGGCGATTTGTTCGACGATTGACTTTATCAATGAGTAGGTTTGAGTTTTATAGACAAACGCTAGACCAACGGCACAAATGGCACTAGCAACACCTATTGGTATCACAATTTGTTCCTTTCAATTTTTACAGACACCAGAAGAAAAAAATGTTTCAAGCGTGAAAATTTTAATTCGTATACTCAGTGAATCCAGCTTCATCAAGAGCCCTTTTTTCACTAATATCACACTAACTCTTGGATCATCCAAAAGGATTTTATAGAATTATAATAAATCAAGCATTCTGTATTTATGAAGCACCCAGAAGGTTTTATTTCTTCATAAGATACACACCTCCAAGAACAGCTAGGCCTATTGTAGCAGCCATTGTAGTTGACGAACTCGAAACATCAGGCTCTTGAACAACACGTTCTGATTTCATAATTTTAACAGTCTCAGTTTTATCATCTTCATATGCTTCTAATGCCGAAGCCACACGAAGAACCAGGCCATAAGGTGTGAAATATTGTCTTGTCCACCACCATCCATCAAACACTCCCCCAAATCTTTGTCCGATATTGCACTTAACTATCTTGTAAAAATCACCATCTTTAGGTCCTGATAGTGAAACACTCTTGGCATACTCGGTCTTAGTAATAGGCTCCAGACCACCAATTTTTAAAAAAGACCATACAAAACTTGTACAATTGGCTGTGCTATTAACTTCTGAATTTGTAACGTCTTGGTTATCACTAGCTTCCATTACCCAAGCGATTTCTTTTCGTTCTATTTTGATCTTAATCTTGTTGAATTCTTCAAGCATCCGAGGAATATCTAGGTGATGTAAACGTAGAATCACATCAGGGTTCGAGTTTTCATTAGCAAGATCGTTGTCAAAGCTTTCCATGAGCACAGAAGGAGCAGAATTACTCGGCCACAAACTGATATACGTGCAAGGAAGTTTGTCTTGATAAATCCCCATGGAAACATGACCACATCTTTCAAAACCCGGCACTCCTTTTACAGCACCAATAATTCGATGTCGAATTCCTTCAGATGAAGTAGTGGTATAATTATTTCTATCTTTTCCTCGCCAGACATATACCTCTACGTAACTTGTTATTGCAGCAGCTGACATGTTTCCTCCTTTTTGTTGATTGCTCATCAACTTGATATAGATTTTAGTTAATCCCACCAAAAAATTTCAAAGATAGATTTAGCATGAAAAAATTGTTTAATTAATCATAAAATATCTTTAAAATTTCACAAAAAAATGGAGGATCGTATGAGTATCAGCCGAACTTCAACTATTCAAGACCTCGCTGGGATGCCTGTTAAGTTTATCTTAGATCAGATCGAACAAAAGCTTCAAACAGTGTTCGCTCAGGCCGCTCAAGAGCTGCGCCTTCCTATCTTTGAGATAGGCCAACAAATCGTATTTACTTTGAATCATGCGCGTATAGTTTATGATGAAGAAATGGAAAAAACGATAGACAAAGTTGATACCATAGTATCCAGAAATATCATGAATATTGTTCAGTCTGCATTAGAGTTCGAACAAAGAACCCTGACAGATGTAACAACAACCCTTGAAGTTGCCCAAACAGCCATTAATGCCATCCCTTTCTCAAATAAAAAACCTCAGTTAACTAGAGTAACCCCTCAGTTTTACGCTTTGAGCCCCACACAAAACAATCAAATATTTACGTTTAGAGGGAACTTTCCGAACATTGCTTCACAATCAGTGATTTTATCTCTCGGCGATAAAACTTATAACCCTATAGCTACCTCTGTAACATACATCCGGTTTAATATCCCTTATGACGATCTTCCTCCTGGAGATATGGATCGGTTAAATTATATTTCAGGGAAACTAAACTTTTGGGCTCGTAGCTGGTTTTTTTGGTTCTCTAATGCAGGTTCATATCCTGTTTATCTAGGATGTCTTCCACCTAGTCCTGGTAGAATTGAGTTGATTACCACCCCACATGCATCACAGAGAGTTGAACGTGATGCAACTTCTCCTACATTCCGACAAAGCTCTTCCAGACATGAATCCAATCAAGATTTAAACAAACCCTACCAGGTCTATCCTACAGAAGGGTGGCGTATAGTAAAAGACTCTCCTAGACTCCAAACTATTTCCACAAACCGACCCCACGATAAAAAATCAACACCTAGAGGCAACTGGAGGCACCATAAAGAAAGTGAAACAGAGCAATCAGTTGTCTTTCGAGTTCAAACCAAACGTTTAAATCATGGAAATTCGGGAGATGTAACCTTCAGAATTCATTTTAAAGAATACCAATACCAAAACTCTGCTGAGCAACAGAGAGAAACACTCACACTTGGTTGGGGAGAAAGTCAAGATTGTGATATCCAATCTAATAATTATACCGTTTGTTTTACAGCTTTTGATGGTTCAATCAGCAATCTTACGGGCGCAAATCTTACAAACCGGTATATTACAGTTCACCCCAGACAAAATGGTGTTATTATTACAGTCAAAAACCCTAGTGATCTAAGCTTTAATTAGTCTTTGATTAGCTTTATCATAGTATTGTTTGTAAATATTTTTACCCCAGCCTTCATAGAAATTCTAAGCGAACTATTTTCGTCTTTAGACCCCAGTCGCATAATTAAATAGAATCTGCAAAAGAGAATCAACATTATTTGAGGCAGTTGTATCTAAGGCACTGACAAAAAGACTGAGATCAGCAAAATGAGACGCTATCTTTACGACAAAAAACTCCTCTCAAGGAATATGGCCATACTTAATGTGCAAATTCCCTGGTGTTGAGTCAAAATGCATGTGACCTACGGGTGGAATTACAGTTTTTCCCTACGAATAGAGCCTAAATCCCTCTTCAGTACTTTGCAGCAAGATAAAGAACTTTCCAGATACGGCTTGGATTTGTTCGAGGTTAAAAATCTTCATTCAATCTCAGCCCCGGTTTTTTCTTGCCAATCAGAGAGCATGGCTCTTGTTACTCCACTGCCACCACAAACTATCATCAAAATAGAAGAAAATTTCTGCAATAACGGTGCGCGATCATAAATGAGCGATAAAGGCGCTCCACAGGCAGGCTCTACTAAAATACGATGATCATCTGCAAACTTTAAAAGAGCTTCGACTGCTGCGCGATCTGTGACAACTTCCGAGTAAATCGTGTGCTTCTTTGTCCATTCAAAAGCTGTTTTTGATACTCCTTTTGCTCCCAGGGAAGTAGCTATCGTATTGATCTCTTTCAATTGCACAACTTTGCCAGCTTTCATAGACTCTGCAAAAGAAGCCGCGCCTTCTGTTTCGACTGTAATGACAGGAACATCGCTCCAGCCCACTTTATGCAACCCTTCCATAACTCCGCAGAGAAGCCCGCCACCACCCACAGCAATAATCACTGCACCTGGTTTGGACTGAACTCTATACACCTCTTCGATCATTGTGCTATGTCCTTCCCAAATGAGAGGATGATCAAAAGGTGAGATATAAAAACTGCCCTTTTCCGAGAGCAAGCTTTTGGCGTATTGATCGGCTTCATCCCAATCACGCCCTTTAACAATCACTTCTGCTTTTTCAAGACGAATTTTTTCAATCATTAAAGGCAGTGTTGTCGTCGGAACAACAACTTTGACTGGTATTTGCAATTTTCTACCGCTATAGGCAACAGCAAGCCCTGCATTCCCACCGGAAGACGAAATAAAGCATTTAGCGCCTTGATTTGCATAAACCGAACAGATATGCCCAATACCTCGGTTTTTAAATGAACCGCTGGGTTGGAGTGCTTCCATCTTTAAAAAAACTGGAATTCCCAAATGTTTGCTTAAAGAAGTTGATTCCAGGAGAGGGGTTTCAATGTATAATTTTTGCATATGCTAACCTTTCATATAATTGTATAAGCTTGCCCTAGAAATTCTTAAGATGTCTGCAACAAAAGGCACTGCATTTTTAAAATTAAAAATCCCCTTCGAATAAAGGGTCTGTATTAAGTCTTTCCTTTGATCTTTAGTTAGACGATGAAGTGACTGCTGATGCTCTTTCAAATATCGATCAATGTGTAGGTGGATTTGGCCTTGCCAATCTTCCCCAAATAATTCGATAGGATTTTCTGCGCCTTCTTTCGATTGAAGAAGTGCTGAAAATTTACATTCGATGTCCTGAAATAGACTCACATCTAAATTGAAACAAATCACACCGATAGGTTCGTTTTTATTATCTCTAATGGTGATTGAAATGCACTTGAGCTTGCGACCATCCCAATTGGACTTATAGTAAGGTGGGAAATAATCCGGAAAGCGGTCGGTTTTGATATTGAGTTCTCGAAGAGGAGTTGATTCACCAACTTGCCTCTGAGAAATATTATTAAATAAGGCAACCAAAGTGCCTGATTGAAGGTCATGGAGCGCCCCTTCTACAAATGGATAAAAGAGGTCAACAATGCCCTGGATGTAAGAGAGGTGTTTTTTAAGTTCTGGACGCACATGTTTGTCATTACTCATCTGCCATGGCATAACGTATCATTGTCATGCCCTCCTTCGTCTCAATAGATACAATACGAATAGCGCCTGTCTCTCCAGTTCGCTGCACTTGGGTTCCTCCATCGGCGACACTTCCAACTGTTTCAAGCGTTAACATACGCAGCTGCTTATTAGTAGGAAGGTTGGGTTGAAGGTAAATGGATTGGCTCTTCAGCTCATCGTAAGTAGCTAATTTTGTAGAAAAAGGAAGATTCGCCGAAACCAGCGAATTGGCTTTCACCTCAAGCTCCTCTCGAAAGTCATGATCAATAATCCCTTGATACCAAATCGTTGGTTTCTTTCCATGATCAGCCTTTAAAGGCATAAGTAATTTAGGAGAATAACCTAAAAGGTATACAGCAAAGTCGATGACATGACCTGCAGAATGGAGACGCATGTTAAGATACCTTCTCTTCCAATCAATCTCACCTTTTACTTCTGCTCTAGAAGGAGGGGCTGTTTCAGCCTCTACATAATGAAAAATCTCACCGTCTTTGGTTAAAACTTGATAAACCCTTCCTTGCCAATCTTTCGCATAAAGCATACCCTGATCTGTAGGTTGGCCCCCACCCATTGGGTAGAAGACGGTTTCACTCAATACAATCCTCCATTTTCCAGGCGTTTCGTGGTAAACATCGACAATGGTGGTATCCATTGCTTTGAGATACGAGTTTTCCAAGTATAGCTGTCTAGTTTTCATAGATTTATTGTATCACAACCTGCACAAACTGTCAATATTTAGACAATTAGTCCAATTATAATATATAAAAACCTGACAATAAATAATTTATAGAAAGTATTGTTTATAAGAAAATATGTAGCGCTTTGCCCTGATTGGTTGTTATTTTCATCAGAATGTGTGCCCTTATTGCTAAAAACAATATGATTGTGAGGCTGATTTTCAATCGATTTTTATGTCATTTTCTATAGAGAATTGCTCGTCAGCAGGAGTCCGGTTCCCGCTAGTTCGCACTCAATCGTGCTTCACTTCTCTCTGACGCAAGCCGTTACTTTGGCTTGCTTTCCTTCGCAATGAGATTGCTCGGAACAGGAGTCGAACCTGCACCCGCTATTAACGGAGGGGATTTTAAGTCCCCAGTGTCTACCATTCCACCATCCGAGCAAAAAACTGTAGTAGAAGCAAGAAAACAAGAGTTTACTTATTGAGATGCATTCTCATCAAGAGAGGAAGTTGAATGACCCTCCAGGGATTTGTGCAGCTCTTGTTCAAATTGATCATATTGATGTGGTTCAAAACATTTTAGCACTTTTTGCATAAGAGGTCCCTCGGCGAGAAATGCTGGTAAAAGCACCTTTCCCAAAAACCACTTGTATGATGCCCAACCATAAGGAGTCCATCTCCGGCTATTAACAACTGTTGTGTGTTTCCGATATCAGCGTCATCACTCGGGTCAGAAATACCTACCAATATTAATTTTATTTTTTACCACATATTCAAGTATAGATGTAAGGCGCCCTTGATGACCTCTCTCTCAGAACGACCTGAGGCTTCTTTTCTATTCCCGCACTTTTTAAAACATCATCAAAAGAATATATACGTTAAGACTCCAAACAAGGAGGACTAGAATAGGTTACAAACCGCTGATCGAAGAAACCACCATTTTCTGCTCTAGAATTGCCCTTCTGGGTTAGACTGAAGGCTTGTCTTAATGGCTGCGACTAATTGCTCAAATGATTCTTTGTTTTGTAGATCGTAATTCAAAACAAATTCTAATGCTGGTTTTTCTTTTAAACCCTGTAGTTCAGTTATAATGTTAGTATACCATATCATCGTTGGCCGGTCCAATCCCAACCCCACTCTGGGGAGAAATACAGTACCGCACGCTAGGTAATTTATCCTTCCTAAATGTTCTATATCTGGGACGATCATAAAAACGTGTTCATCACGATCAGCACGCTTCCAGATTTGAAAGCCGCCAGTATAATCAGTTTCTTTATAAACAAGGTCTGCGCTGTCCTTATCCATTTCTGCTTGGAGTAGAGCTTGATATAGAGTGTCTTTCAGTTCATTTATGCTTGGTATAATAACTACACACTTGGCATCTATGTGTGTTTCATTCTCATCAGCAAACTGCACATCAACAAGTTGAAACTTTTCAGATGAAAAACGATATTTAGGACTTAGATCTTTAACTTGCTTTCCGAGAGTATTTACTTGTCGAGATAAAGAGAAATTATAGACAAGAGAAACTACAGCGAGGATTCCAAGGGCAAGAGCGGTCACCTTCTTGTAAGAGGCAGGAATGTGGGGCAGAGAGGGTGTCCACTGGGGCTTGAACGAATGAATATAATCTAGCATTGGATCTACCTTTTTGTTGGAAAGATTGTACCATATTTAGTGTTTAAAAAGCACTCCTTCATGGTGCCAAAGAAGGGCTAGCCTAAAGGGTCCTAAGATTGAAGGAGTTACGGCAGAGGGTTTGTTTTGTTCAGAAGCACTATTTTACTGTATTTGTATCCAGCGAGTCCTGCCGTCATCCCTAAGTCATTTCCACAGCAACTTTAATTTTTCGGGTGAAGGCTTTCCTTGAGGCTGCGACTCATTGATTAAATGATTCTGTTTCTTCCAGATTATCATTAACGAATTTTCCATCGCAAAAAAATTGCAGTAGAAGTAAGCAAACAAGAGTTTGCTTAGTGAGATACTTCCTTATCAAGAGAGGGTGCTGGGTTAGCCTCCAGGGCTTGTTTCAGCGCCGGGATAAATTCTTCCTGCTTAGAGGAGCAAAAATGTGTTAACTCTCCAAGAAGAGGCGTCGGTGGTAATAAGTAACATTCTGGAAAAACCAAATCTCCAAAAAACCACTTGTTTTTAGCTTTATCTACAAGCTCTCTAGGTAACTTCTGGTCTAAGATCCATTCTGTGTCCATATTGGTACCATCGACTTTATGATCCCCGTCATATATGCATATCAACATTAATTTTATTATTTTATCACACTTCCAAACAAAGATGAATGGAGGTGACGGATGCTCGGTATCTGCCAGGATCAACTTAGGCTCTTTTATTATTCCAGCACTTTTCAAAACATCTGAATAAAGAGGTCTGGTCACATTGCGATGCTTATCGAGAGTCTCTTTTAGCTCCCGCTGATCGAGGAATAGAATATTTTCTGGATTTCTTGTACGCTGTTCAGTTTTCTCAGGGTTTTTCAACCAGTTAGAGAGTGTTCCCAGATTACCAAACGCTAACAATTTTTCTCTTTTAGCGTTTTCTCTTTCAGCTTGTTCATGCCCTTTTTGGTGCAGAGCTTTGGTGAGATCTGTGACTTCTTGATTAAGCTTTCCGTATTGAAGAATTTTTTTTAATCCAAAATAAGCCGCTACTAATACTAGAGCCCCCATTGCAAGAGCTGTCACCTTCTTGTAAGAGGCTGGAATGTGAGGCAGAGAGGGTGTCCACTGGGGCTTCAACGAATGAATATAATCTAGCATTGGATCTATCTTTTTGTTGGAAAGATTATACCATATTTAGTGTTTAAAAAGCACTCCTTCATGGTGCCAAAGAAGGGCTAGCCTCAGGGTCCTGTTGCAGGGCTTTTTCAAAATCGGCATATTGGGCTGGGCGGAATATTTGTAGCTTCTTCATAGCATCACTGTAAGGATTAACGTACCCCGGAGGTGAATTATTGCTCAGAAGCAATATTTGTTTACATTTGGATCCATCGAGTGTTGCAGTCAGCCAGTCATAATTCCGTGGCTCATCAAAACAAAATAACATTAATTTTATTGATTTATCGCCTCTCCAAAGGTAGAGCAAAGGCTCAGAATTTGGGTCCCTTTGTCTAAGATTTTCTAAAAGCTCTTCTTTGATTCCAGCATTTTTTAAAACCTTCAATCGAATGTCTGAAGACATCTGCGGTGGCAGGTCCCAGTTGTTAATAACAACGACCTTATCTGCATATATCTTGCTAGCTTGGCATTTGGTGAGGAGCCCTTTTAAGAAAAACCAGCAGTGGGTCAATCGCCAAGGAATTACTTTGATTGCTTTTTGCTGAAGAGTTTTCTGGAACTCTGTAATAATTTGGGTCTGTTGATTAACCTTGATTGCTTCTTGCTGAAGAGTTTTCTGGAGCTCTGTAATAATTTGGGTCTGTTGATAAACTTTACGCGCTAGAGCAAACACTAGAATCCCTATAGCAACAACGCTCACTTTGTTAAAAGTCATAGGACCGCTCAAGAGAGACGAGATAGGTCTTGGTAGTGAATTATGAACTGTGTTGAGTGACATATTATCCCTTTGATTTATTTTCCTGCTGAAGGCTTTTCCTGAGGGCTTCGACTAATGGATCAAATGATGGATCAACATCCTTAATGGGTGGTTGGAGATGAACCCATGTAATTCCCTGACAATTGCCTTCCAATACACGTTCACTCGATCTCAATCCTCTCGAATGCTCCATAAAGAACACGGTAGGCTTCTCTTTTACTATACCTTGACTGGGAGCAACTGGTAAGTTCTCAATTACACCACTTAATGACACAAAATCTAGACTGACCAAAAAAATGGTTTCCTCGCTATTGACATGCTTCCATATTAGATAACGGCCTTTGGGTTCTTGATAAACAAGGTCTGCAGACTCCCTATCCATTCCTGCTTTGAATAGAGCGCTGTGTAAAAGCTTTTTCCAGTCGCGCGATTTATCAATGACCTTATAAGCCACGTATATTGCTAGGGCGGCAATGGCAATAGCTGTCACCTTCTTGTAAGAGGCTGGAATGTGAGGCAGGTAGGAAGGCCACGGGGGTTGGAACGTTCGAATTGAATCTAGCATTGGATCTACCTTTTTGCCATATATTATAGCATAGTTTGTCATTAACCCATGATGTAAAAAAATAATATATATGATTAGTTTGTAGAGGTCTTTAAAACCCAAGGTTCAAAAAATATCTAATAAGTTTTTGTTAAAGTATTTTTTGAGGGTTGTAGATAGGGTATTCAACAACTCTTGAGACTTATCTTTCTCGAAAAAGGAAATCTCTCCTTTTTATCGTTTAATGCTTTGTTCAAGGCGACGACTTGATAGTCGGCGTTAAAAGAGGACTGTTCAAGAAGGACGAGATAAGCCTTGGGAATGAATTACGAACCGTATTAAATGACATATAACTCATTGTTTGCCCTACAGGATAATATATTCTGCAAATACGATCTGCCAACAATGACAGGACCCTGGAACATAAATCCGGTAAAAGATACTCGTAAAGTGTTCATGCATTTTTAGATTGAATGCATTTGTTTAAGACTTCAACTAGTGCATCCAATTGGAAAGTACCTTCAGGTGACGGTTTGAGATGAACAAACTTATCTTTATCATTTCGTTCCTGTATCCAATCATTCATGGAACGAGGCATCCTATTGTTATCAGATATTATAAACACAGTATCGGATTTAGAAATGCAGCCTAAGCACTCTAAATCTGTAAGGAGCATAACGATGGAATCCTTACTATCGACACGCCTCCAGACTCGAAAAGAGCCTCTAGGTTTTTGGAAAAGAAGGGCTGCACTTTTGCTATCCATTCTCGCTTTAAGTAGAACGTGGTGCAAAAGGCTTTTCCAGTTGCGCCCTAGATTCTGGGGTGTAATTATTACACATTTCAAATCCGAGGGGACAAAATCCTTTGGCTCTATAACCTCAAACTGTTGAGACCTTGTACGGCGGACAAGATAAGTCACGAATGTGGCCAGCGCTGCAATAGCAAGAAGGGTCACGGTATTGTAAGGGGGCAAAGTGGTGGACAAAGAGGGAAACCCAGCGGGCTTGAAGGAACGGATGGAATTTAGATTCATATCAACCCTTTTGTTGAAGACATTATACTGTGTTTCAGAGAAAATAAACAGCTCTCAAAAGATTCTTATTAACAAGAATCTTTTGAGAGTTTTTTGAATTATGAGAGGAAATTACTCCAGTCGCTCATAGTGGAAACTCCAGGGGTGAAGGGAGGAGGTGGAAGGAGGTTGCGGCTGATGCTATTGGCTTCGCCTTCACCTTCTTGCTGAGGCACTTCAGCGGCCTCAGGTGCCTCGGGGGTCTGGGGTGCTGCGGGCTCTTTGGCTTGCTGCTCTTTATATTTGTGGATGGTATCAGAGATGAGGGTTGAAGGAGGAGGTATCATATGGGTGAATGCAGGAGGGGTGAACGGCTCCCGAGTAGCTTGGGGAGCTACCGGAGCAGCTTCTGGAGCTGGTTGTTCGGGGCGAGGATGGTGATGTCCTTCTTCGCGATGCTCGTGTCCTCCGCGGCGTCTTCGGCTTCTGCGGCGCTCGCGTTTGCGCTCGGAGCCATGCTCTGAAGGTGCCTCTTCTTCAAGGCCGATGGGAAGCATCTGTTCATCGGACTCTTCTTCTTCGGTCTCTTTTTTGAGGGAGGCTTCTCGTCCTCCGCCGATTTTGATGGTACGCTCAAACTGGGCATTTTTGAGGACGACACGGCTTTCTTTTCCTTCGACGACTTGGTAGTCGGCAACGGGAAGGAGGAAGGGATGTGGTTTTTCTAAGCTGCGGTAAAAGAGTGCGCTTCCAAATGAGACGACTTCTACTGCATCGACTGTAAATTCTTCATCACTTGCGTGTTTGGTGCTACGGACGATCAGTCTGTATCCTTCACGGGGAGTGATGATGGTTTCTATGATGGGTTCGCGGGTAAAATTCACGTGATATAACCTTTATTTTAGTGGGTTTCTTTTGTTTTTATGTATCTCAAAAGATCCACAACCCGATGGGCATATCCCATCTCATTGTCATACCACGCAATGAGTTTATAAAAGCGGCTACTCAGTGCAATTCCTGCTCCTTTATCAAAAATACAGGAGCAGGAAGATCCAATAAAATCAGAAGAGACGACTTGGTCCTCTGTATAGGCCAAGATATCTTTATAGTGGCCTTTTGCTTCGTTTTTCACTGCGGTGCAAATCTCTTCGTAGGTTGTGTCTTTTTTGAGACGTACTGTTAAATCAACGACAGATACATCTGCCGTTGGAACGCGAAATGCCATCCCAGTGAGCTTGCCTTTGACTTCGGGGATACAAACCCCGACGGTTTTAGCAGCTCCCGTGGATGACGGGATAATATTTAATCCGGCTGCCCTGCCCCCTCTCCAATCTTTTTTACAAGGAGCATCGACAGTGGATTGTGAGGCAGTGAGGGAGTGGACTGTTGTCATAAGTCCTTCCTCAATGCCAAAATGGTCTAGTAGAACTTTGACTAGAACTGCTAGGCAGTTCGTTGTACAGGAAGCGTTCGAAATAATATGATCTTTTGCGGGATTATATTTTTCGTGATTCACTCCCATCACAAAGGTTGCCACATCATCTTTTCCAGGGGCTGTGATAACAACACGTTTTGCGCCTGCTTTTAGATGTTTTGCTGCATCGTCTTTGTGAGTAAATCGGCCGGTTGATTCGACAACGTAATCAACGCCTAAATCTTTCCAGGGTAGGTTTTCAGGATCTTTTTCTTCAAAAACTTGAATCTTTTTGCCACCGACTACAAGGTGGTTTTGCTGAGCCTCAACAGAGAAGCTCGGACGGTGATAAATGGTATCGTATTTGAGAAGATAGGCTAGGTTATCGGCAGGAACAAGGTCATTGATGGCAACAACATCTAGATCTGAAATCTTATGTTCTGCGATGAGGCGTAAAACGAGTCTTCCGATGCGACCGAAGCCGTTGATTGCAATTTTCATTATACCCCCATTATAGCGAACCTGGCTATACATGACGACATAATTTTTTGCTGTTCTAGGCGGCGTTAAAGCTTCTAAATCTAGGGAGCTTTCACGTCAACCTAGAGCAGCAAAAATTGATGCCGTCATGTATAAATAAAAAAACCTTAGAATGCTCTAAGGTTTTTTCAAAAAAATATTAGGTAAGGTAGTTATTGAGGGAGGTACTCAATGACGCAAGTTGATGCGTTATCCCCTACGCGCTCACCGAGGCGTATAATGCGTGTATATCCGCCTTTACGCTCAGTAAAACGGGCTCCAAGCTCTCCGAAGAGTTTACCGATCACTTGTCTATCTGTGTTGTAAACTTCAGCAGACTTGCCTTTTTTAGCAAGTTTGCTTTCTTTGGGGGTTAGCTTGTTATAGGTAATCATGAGATCAGCTATCGCTTGACGTCTACTTGATAAGGTGTTTTTCTTAGCAAGTGTGATCAATCGATCTGCATGGCGTCTGAGCTCTTTTGCTTTTGTAACGGTTGTTTCAATACGTCCGTGTTCGATCAGCGATTTGAGCATGTTTGCAAGCATGCAGCGACGATGAGAAGAGGTGCGTCCTACTTTAAATGTCTTTTTTGCATGTCTCATACTTCGTTTTCTGCTCCTTTCTGTGCGAGATGTTCGGCAACGAGTTGTTTTACGTTATCTCGTGTAATGCCAAAGCGAGAAAGGTCCATTCCGAGAGAAAGTCCCATTTCTTCTAACTTTGCTTTGATTTCGTTTAATGACTTCTTGCCGAAGTTTCTAAACTTGAGCATTTCAGACTCAGGCATGAGAACAAGCTCGCCAATTGTTTCAATGTTTGCTCCAGCAAGGCAATTGGTTGAGCGAACAGACAACTCGATCTCGTTGATTTTGAGAGCAAGTTTTGCAATGAGTGCGTCGCGGTCTGTATTGACTTCAATGGTGTCTGAGTCAAACGTGATGGCGTGCTGCTTAATCTGCTCGAAAACTTCGAAATGCAAGATACCGATTTGCGTTGCAAACGAAAGGGCTTCTTCCGGTGTAACACGTCCGTCTGTTGTGATATCTAAAATAAGACGATCGAAGTCGGTGTCTTGTCCGACGCGTGTATTTTCGACAAAGTAGTTTACGAGACGTACTGGTGAGAACGCTGTATCAAGGATGATCTCGTCAACACCTTGTTCTACGAGCACTTGACGCTCAGATGGAACATAACCTCTTCCAAAACCGATTTTAAGATCGATTTTTTTGGTCATCGGCTTTGTGACTGTAAAGAGTGCAAGGCCTGGGTTGACGACGTCGAAGTCAGAATCACCTAAGAGGTCTTTAAGCGTTACGACATAATGACCGTTGTTTTTGTCGAGCATGTCGCCGGTTATGTCGAGAAGTTTTGAAATCACTCGAGGCTCGCGTGAAACATGCTGCTCTTCTGTTGGAAGCTTTCTGAGGAGAGCTGATTTGAAATTGAGGATGATATGTGTCATATCCTCAATGATGCCATCAATTGCTGTGTATTCGTGAGGAACTCCCTCGATACGAATCGACATAATTGCAGGGGCTTCCATTGCTGTCAGAAGAATTCTTCTGAGTGCATTTCCGACGGTATGCCCGAAACCTTTTTCAAAAGGCTCTGCGATAAACCGGCAGTGGTTTGGAAGGCGTGCCGACTCATCTTTTTTTATTTTAGTCGGGAGTTCAAATTTACCATATTTTACTGTCATGATCTCTCCTGAAATTAGACGCGACGTCTTTTGCGTGGTTTACAGCCATTATGTGGCACTGGTGTTACATCGCGGATGATCGTAATGTTAAGTCCTACACTTAAAAGGCCGCGAACTGCAGACTCTCGTCCAGCTCCCGGGCCGCTTAGGTTGACTTCGACTTCTTTCATGCCCATTGCCATGGCAGCTTTTCCTGCATCTTGTGCAGCAACTGTTCCGGCAAATGCGGATGATTTACGAGAACCTGAATAACCTGCTTTTCCAGCAGATGACCATGCCACAACGTGGCCGGCCATATCAGTTATACTGATGATTGTGTTGTTGAAAGAAGATTGCACATATGCAATTCCAGTTGGTACATTGCGCTGTGTTTTTTTACGCGCTTTTACGGTTGGCTTTTTTTCTTCTGTCTTAGCGGCGTTTGACTTTGCAGAATTAGACTTATCTTTCATTGTTATTTCTTCTTGTTAGCTACGGTTTTTCTCTTACCTTTTCGAGTTCTCGAATTCGTTCTTGTACGTTGTCCTCGAACGGGCAGGCCTAAGCGGTGGCGTGAACCTCGGTAGCAATGAATATTAACGAGCCGCTTGATGTTATTTTGAACTTGGCGTCTGAGATCTCCTTCTACAATGTATTCGGATTGAAGGAGCGTATTGATGCGGGCAATATCATCTTGTGTGAGTTGATGGGCGCGCATATTAGGGCTAAGACCTAATTTGGCTATAATCTGATTTGAAAGCTTGCGTCCCACTCCATAAATATATGTGAGGGCTATTTCAAGTCTTTTATTATCAGGGACGTCAATCCCAATAATACGTGGCATGTGTAAAATCCTTTTTTAATATCGAACTAGTCTAACACTACTTCCGTTTTTTCACAATTCAAAAATCTAAAGTATCCCTCTAGATTTGGATCTTCGCATGAAACCGTCATACCGTTTCATGAGAAGATGAGACTCTACTTGCTTGGTGGTATCGAGGACAACACCGACCAAGATAAGAAGGGATGTCCCTCCAAAAAAGTGGCTTATCATGGGATCCACCCCTAAAACACGGCTCACAAGGGTCGGGAGGATGGCAATAAAGGCCAAAAAGAGGGCTCCGACGAGGGTAATACGGCTCATGGTGGATTCAAGAAAATCTTGTGTAGGCTTGCCTTGGCGCACGCCAGGAATAAAGGCTCCATTTTTTTTCATATCGGATGCGATTTGCTCAGGATGGAATTGGGTCGCTGTCCAAAAGTAAGTAAAAAATATAATTAGCGAAACGTAGATCAAAGTATAAAGCCAGGTGCCCGGAGAGAGCATCGCTGCGATAGTACCAAGTCCGCTGCTCCGTCCTACAAACTGTGCAATCGTTGCTGGAACCATTAAGAAGGAAGAGGCAAAAATAACAGGGATAACGCCTGCATAATTAATTTTTAAAGGGATATAGGCATTACTTGTTTGAGACTCAGGTCCTGCGATCGTTCTTCGGGCGTATTGCAGGGGTATGCGGCGCTGCCCTTGTATGACAAGGATTGTTCCCACGATGATTGAGACAAAGACAGAGATGAATACAACGAGGGAAGAAAAGGAGAGTTGGCCGGGCTCTTGCGAGTCAAGATTGAGCTGCCGGATGATGGATCCTATCATCCCTGGAAGAGATGAGAGAATTCCTAAAGTGATAATGAGGCTCATTCCGTTGCCGATTCCTTTCTCGGTGATTTGTTCGCCGATCCACATGAGGAACATGGCTCCTGCTGTCATGGTGGAGATCACAACCAAATAAAAGAGCCAAGGAAGGCCAAAGAGCTGAAAATCTAATAATTCTGGAACAATAATTCCGGGAGATCCTGCATTCATCTGAACGGCGTATTTTGCTAGAAAGGCGGCTTGAAAAAAGGAAATGCCGACGGTGAGGAACCGAATCCATCTTCCCATTTTACGTCTGCCTTGATCAGGGCTTTCCTTGATGTCTCGTTTGAAGGAGGGAATCACTGCCATGAGAAGCTGGATGAAGATTGATGACATGATGTAAGGGGAAACGCCGAGAGCAATAATTGTCATGTGCGCAAAGGCTCCGCCTGAAAAGACATCCATGAGCTGAAAGAGATTTTGGCTTCCACCTGTTGCAGAATGAAAAAGCCTGACTGCGAGATCACCATTGATTCCAGGAACCGGTATATGGGCTCCAATACGGCATACCATCAACATGAGGAGCGTAAAGACAATTTTTGTCTTTAACTCTGGGATTGAAAAGATGCGCCGGATGGAATCAAGCATGAGCCGCCTTAAGCCCTTTATTCAGCAGGGACTTTATTTAGAACTGTAAATTTTACTTTTGCTTTTTCAAGCTTCTCTATAGCGCCCTTAGAAAACGAATGCGCCTCTACGGTCACTTTCTTTTTCAGTTCGCCTTGAGCTAAGATTTTTAGGCCGCCTTTGGGATCACGAGGAGCATAACCTTTTTCACGAAGTGTTTTAAGGTTAATCACCTCTCCGTCTTTGAAAAGTTGGTTCAAGATGCCAAGATTAATGGCATGAACATCGCTTTTGAAAAGTCCGTTGACAAATCCTTTGGTAGGAAGTTTACGATAGAGAGGAAGCTGTCCTCCTTCGTGTCCATCTCGAGATTTATAACCTCGTCTGGCTTTATCCCCTTTTACCCCACGGCAGCATGTTTTTCCTCGTTTTGATCCGAGGCCGCGTCCTACGCGCTGAACTTTTTTACGGGGCCGATGTGTGTTAGAAAGTGTTGAAAGAGAAATCATGCTAGGCCTCTTAAATTGAGAGTTTTTTGGCGATTTTTAAGGCTGAGCAATGCTTTAAGAGTTGCTCGTACTTGGTTGAGCGGATTGTTAGATCCATAAATTTTTGCTACAACGTCTTTGATTCCGCCGAGTTCTAAAACAGAACGTACTTTAGAACCTGCAATCACGCCGGTTCCTTCAGCAGCGGGTTTTAAGAAAACAGTGGCTCCATCCCAGTCGACTGTGACTTCATGTGGGATTGTGGTGCCTTCCATTTCAAAAGACATGATATTTTTGCGAGCTGCTTCCCCGCCTTTTCGGATGGCGTCAGAGACTTCATTAGCTTTTGCAAAACCAAATCCGATGTGTCCTTGTCCATCACCCACGATGATCAATGCAGAAAAGCTGAACTTACGTCCCCCTTTAACGACTTTGGAGCAACGGTTGATATAAAGAACTTTCTCTTCGAAGTCAGAGTTAAAATCTTCCTGACGATTTCGTTTAATTTTTTTATTCTTCATGGTTACCCTTTAAAATTTTAACCCGCCAGCACGAGCTGCATCTGCAAGCTCTGCGATGACTCCATGGTACTTATTATGTCCACGGTCAAAAACGACAGTTGTAATATTTTTCTCTTTTGCACGCTCGGCAAGTTCTTCACCGACAATTTTCGCTGCAGCTTTGTTGTTTCCTTGCGCTTTTGAACGCAGTTTTTTCATCAGAGTGCTTGCAGACGCCAGTGTAATACCTGCCTCATCATCGATGAGTTGAGCAGCGATATGCAGGTTTGACTTCATCACAGAAAGACGTGGTTTTTCAGCGGAGCCGCGAAGACTCTTACGAACCCTACGTGCTCTGTTAATTCTGTGTTGGCTTCTTTTAATAATATTGCTTTCCATAACTTTTATCCTGCAGCTGTTTTGGCTTTTGCTGCTTTACCAGCTTTCTTACGTACATATTCATTTTCGTAGCGGATCCCTTTTCCTTTGTAAGGCTCTGGGGGTTTTTTAGCGCGAACTGACGCTGCAAACTGTCCGACTAAGTGCTTATCAATCCCTGTGATGCTGATCACACCGGCTTTGTCGATAGTGATTGTCACTCCTTTGGGGATAGGGAGCTTTGTAGGGTGCGACTTTCCTATCTGAAGATTAAGGTTATGCCCTTCAACTGCGGCACGGTATCCGACACCAACCATTGAAAGTTTAATTTCAAAACCTTTTGAAACGCCAACGACCATGTTATTAAAAAGTGATCGATGAAGACCATAAAGAGCGTTGTTTAAATCAGATGCTTCATCTCTCATGACAAGAGCTTGGCCGCTTTCGATTTTAATAGAAAGTCCCTCGGGAAACTCCGCTGAGAGTTCTCCTTTAGGCCCTTTAACATTCAGCTTACGTCCGACGAGCTTAACTTCAACACCGGAGGGCACTTCAATTGCAATTTTTCCAAGACGTGACATATTTTTTTACCTCACCACACGTAACATAGTAGTTCGCCGCCGATTCCTTTCTCACGGGCAGCTTCTCCATCGAGAACTCCCTGAGAAGTTGAAAGAACGACAGTTCCAAGTCCGCCAAAAATACGTGGAATATCACCCATCGAAATGTATTTGCGAAGGCTTGGTTTTGAAATACGCTTGAGTCCTTGCATGAGAGGTTCTCTGCCGTCATACTTTAGAAACACGCGCATTCTTTTTTTCTGATCATCGACTAAAATATGCTCAAGAAACCCTTGTCTCTCTAGCACTTTCAAAATTTCATGATTGAGCTTGCTA